>TARA_R100001480_G_scaffold61575_1_pt1 | contig 11405 bp, 12 predicted proteins | sample TARA_R100001480 | Tara Oceans TARA_R100001480 (sample SAMEA2622212) | marine metagenome | biome: marine biome (ENVO:00000447); feature: mesopelagic zone (ENVO:00000213) & marine oxygen minimum zone (ENVO:01000065); material: "saline water (ENVO:00002010), including plankton... | reverse complement strand
AAATGCTTTAGGATTAGCATGACCCATATCAGCAGGTGATGGGTGGGGGTCATCTGTAGTAATCATATCAGTAAATTTAAGTCTACCTCTTTCATCGGGATTTTTTTCTTTGTAAATATCATGTAGTGCAAGAAGTATTTGAGTTATGGTAAGACCTGTATCTTTACCTTTATAATTGAAAGTGTGGTCATCAGTATACCTTGCATCATCATGGTCTACTCCATTTAAACCCATTCTGTCATTATAATGCCCTTCGTGTCCTTCATTTTCTTTTTTATTTTGATTCTCATTTTCATCATCGTTTTGAATTTCAATTTGATTTCTATTTTTATTTTTATTTTTATTTTTTCTTCGTTTTCCATGTTCTCTCATATTTTTAGCACGATTAAACACATCTTGCATAAAAGGCTCATATTCTTCTTGTTCTAAATAATTAAAAAAGTTAAATGCTTTTTGAACAGTAGCATCTGCTTTTGCTTTATCAGCCATATCTTGAGCAGTACTCATTTGATTCTGTTGTTTTTGTTGATTCATTTGCGCTCTTTGATTATTGGCTTGCATAACACCTACTGCTAAATCTTTCTTACCCGTATTTGCTACTGCGGCTTTAGCACCTTCTTTTAAAGCACCTCCTACTCCTTTTTCAGCAACCTTAGTAGCAACTTTTGTTCCTACACCTCTTAATGCACCCATAGCCAAACCCGCAAGAGGTAGTGCTTTTCTTACGGCAACAGGTCGGCTCATGGTTAGCGTAGAGGCCGAGCATTCTAAATGCTATCGCCACATCGCCCGTAATAGGTGCGAGCGTGAGCAAGATATTGGTTAAACAACAACCAACTCTTGATGACTACGGTATGTCTATGCAACAACCTGTAAATTCCGAATATGAACACCAACAATTGCTTAATAGTATACTAAATGAAAATTATCAAAAACCAATCACTGTACCAAAGTTCCTTCCACAAACAAGACCTGTAAACCAAGAAGCATTAAATCAAGAAATAACAGATGCTATACAAGATTATTATTTTTCTCCTTTGTATGGCGGCCAACCTACGGACAAAAACATACCAACTACAGGTCGGGAACTTATAGACGATTATTATAATACTATACATGGTAAAAATAATGTTTTAGATACTTCCGATTTAAAAAATTTAAGATATACAAGAGATGAGATAGAGGCTAAAATCCGTGATAAAGTAGCACAAAGTGAAGAAGGTAAAAATCTTGAAGCAAGATACCCCAATGCTTTATATCATGAAATAAGAGAACATAACCCTCTTATGAGGATTCATGGTAGACAATCTACTTTACCCGAACATATACCTGCATATCATACAGAAAATTGGCAAAACCCCGATGGTTCAATACGAGAAGGAGCAGTACCACCAATTACTGCACTTAAAAGATTAGATATTAAAGATATAGAAAGATTGATGGCTAATTCGGGGTTATTACCCTCCAACCAAAGAACAGGTGTAGATAATGAACAGTATGAATCGGGAGTTGTAAAAGATTTAATACAAGCAATAATACATCAAGACTCGGAACAACAAAATATTTCTACCGGCGAAAAAATATATGATAAGTTTAAACACCGAGAACCATTTTTTATGGCTAAACCCGGTGAATCTCGTACAAGTGCAGGTTTTTTTGTTTCACCTACTGATAGATTAAATCTACAAAGGGCAGTAAGCATGTCGGATGGTAATGAAGGGTATGTTGGTATAAGAGGTTTAAATACAGTAGACGACCATTTACAAATGCGACCTGTTGCCGGTCAAAAAGAAAAAACCGCAGAAGGATATGTTAGTTCTCGTATACCTGCTGAAAGATTAGTTCCAATTAGAGTACCTACTTCATCACTTCCTAAAGAATTACAACCTTCTTACCCCGAACAAACAGATAAAGATGGATTAAAGTTTTCAAATCAATATGCTTATCCTAATTTAAAAAGAAGAGATATGAGAAGAGAGGCTGAATTAAAACTTAGTCCACATAGGGTAGGAGTCGTAAGTCCAAAACAAATTAAAAATAGAGATTTACAAAATATACTCATATCTAATTTAACTAAACCATTTATGCAATTTTCAACTGATAAATATACAGGACTAGACCATGATGGTTTACCATTATTACCAAGTGGTGAATCTATGACACCGGAAGAAAAAATAAAATATCTTGAAAATGCTAGTAATCTTGAAAAATTAACAAGATTACAAGGTGGAATTAAGCGTAGCCCCGAAAGAAAAACTGAATTACCTCCCGATTGGGGAAGTAAACAAGCAAGTCTTGATAAATTAACATCAAAAGATTTACACGCATTGGCTAATAAATTAAGAGATATTCGTAAACCTGTAGAATTTATGGATGCTCCGGGTACTGAACATAGAATGGCTTTAAACAGATACATAGATAAGTTAAGAAACCATGCTTATGTTAAAGAACAACAGGAGAGAGGACTATGATGCGAAAAGCCACTTTACCTACTATGCGAGAATTAGGTTTAAGTTTTGATGATTTAGTTAATCAAGGATATAACTTAAGACATATTCCCGAAGAAAGAGAAAGTACTTTTTATCAACCACAATTACTAAACAAACCTGCTAACAGACAATATGAAATAAATTATGCTTCAAAAAAAGATGACTATAAAAAAATACCCGGATTACATACAGAACCCCAACTTGACATGACCTTACCACGAAATAGTATAGATTCTTATTTTGTAAGTCCTCCTACAAGAAGGGGAATTTTATCGGCAGATGTGACATTTCCCGGTAAAAGTACATTAATAGGAGTTAAAAATAGAAATGACGACTATGGTGTAGATTTTTGGAGAACTGATAGACAAGGTGCAGGTAGTAGAGGTGGTGAAGGTTTAATTTATGGTGAATTACCAAAAGAAAATTTTGTAAAAATACCTACTAATATGCTACCTATGGATGCTCTTTTAGCGAATCGGCAGTATGGTATAAACCGTTTTTCAAATGGAATGCCTATAGATGAGGCTTTTGATGCTTTAGAATATACTTACCCCGAAGTCCATAGTATAGCATCGCAATTTCCTAATGTAAGTACTGAATCTACATCTTGGCAAGAACCTGCACAATACAGGGGTACTAATCCAATACTTTTAGATGAAATAGATAATAAAGTAGCAAGCGAACCAATGAACATCGCTATGCGGTTGTTGAAAAATGAACCCGCAGATTATGTTGATACTTTTCGGCGTGTTGATAACAACATCGGTGCTGATGGTAGATACATGACAGATGAAGAATTAGCGGAGATTGATGCTCGTTATACAAAATTGCATGACGACGAAGACCACTTTGAAGAGTATTACAATTTATTGGAAGCAATTGAACTTGAGCAAATGAGAAGGAAAAATGAATCGTTTGATGGTATAGGCTATAACGAAGAAACAGGCTTTACTCGTAGCGAACCAATGGAAATTGCTATGCAATTACTCAAAGAGCGTGTAAGCCCCGAAGCGAAGCGACACAAGTTAGAGTATGATAAGAAGTATGAATCTTCACCGGAGAGAGTAAAGTACCGTGAAGAGTTAAACCGTGAGCGTAGGCGTAGACACATTATGGGTAGGGGTGGACCGGATATGAGCCACACCAAAGACCATACCATTGTACCGGAAAGCCCTCATACCAATCGGGCAAGACATTTTAAGGACAAAGGAACTCTCCTGTAATACTCAAATGTTCATAATGTTCATTACATTAGTCAATAAAATGACTATTCACTTTACTCATTACTCTCTAATAATAATATAATATATTTGTATAGTCAAATAAATGAACATGAACATGAACATTTTGAATAATGAATGGAAATCTTTATATTGACTAAAAAATTGACTAATGGTGAGCAAGATGCAAGGTACAGGACAAGACTCGGATGCAGAAATAAGATTGATGGGGCTAATTTTAGCCCAATCAGCGTTAGTAGGATTAGCAATAGGTGTGTTTGATGCAGACTTATGGTTAGAAAGTGATACGGCTATGTTAAATGGATTTACATACGCTATGGCCGCTTTCTTTGTACAAGGTATTGCTTATTATTTCTTTAAAATGTTCTTTGAACAAAACATGCAAGAAAGAGTAAGAGCAACAGGAATGCAAAGGTCAAGAGATGCAAGATACAAACAAATGCAAATGAATTTTGACAACAGAAGAGTTGAGATGGAGATGCGAATGCAAGAAGCGCAACTTGAGCGTGAATTGCGTTGGATGGAAGCAAACCCCGGTAAGATGCCTCCGAGTTGGGGTGTACCGGGTGGTTCACAATCTATAGTTGCACAATATGATTCCGGTCAATTCAATCCCGGTATACCAAGTCATGAAGTTGAAGTAGACCAACCAATTAATTTAGGTATTAAAGAAGAGGAAGAAAAAGAAGAAAAGAAGAAAAAGTGAGGTGGTTAGTTGGGTCGTATTTTCAAAACCCCTACTGATGATTCAACAGAAGCAACATTACGGGCTATGCACACTCAAAATATGTTAGATACATATTATGAAAAAGGTGTAGGTTGGTTAAGAACTATTCTTTTTGTATTAATCGCAGTGCTTGTAACAAGTGCTTTTGAATTAAAAACCGGAGATTCAATATGGGAAAATACAGTTGAATGGTTTTGGAATAAAATAGAAAGTTGGGTAAGTGGTGATTAAATGGTTGAACCTGCCGGTACTGCTTTAGTTGGTGTTGCAGTATGGGGGCAGAATCTATATAATTCTTGGCGACCAAGAAAAGTAGGTATTTATGGTGCGGCTATGGTAGGTAAAACTACACTAGACAGATATATGACTACACCCGGTGAAATGGAAGAAATACCCGATGAAGAAAGAACAAGCCACATGAGATTACTTGGAAAATATCTATTACCAAAACCTACTAGAAAGCGTATATCATGGAAAGGAGATAGAAGAGTAGTTTTTTCTGCTGACTTAGGTGGACAAGAAAGATTTTGGTCGTTATGGATAGATGATATGGTAGCAAGACAAGTTGAAGCAGTGGTATACATGTTTGATGAAAGAGCATTTAACGGTGGAGATGAAGCACTACAACAAATAGCCGGATTCAAATATTTAGTAGACTGTTTAATCAATAAACAATATAGGTATCGTACATTAAAAAGTAGATGGAAAGGTAAAAAATACGCACCAAGACTTGTTATGCTTATAGCAAATAAGGCTGACAGATTTTTTGATGAAAATGCCGCTATGTTATGGCAACAAAACAGAATAGGAGAGCATAAAGTGTTTGACCCATTTAGAGATGATTTAGTTAGATTACAAAAAGCCGGTATACCCACAAGAAGGTCTTTTATGGCTACAAGAATAGGTTGGAATGTTGAAACTACATTAATAGATTTATTATCAACATAGGTGATTATATGAAAAAAGAAACAAAAATTATAGCAGTAAATAAAAATACAAAATGTGTAAGAACAGTAATTCCTAATGCGATGGCTGAATTATTAAATATTAAAGCCGGAGATACAATTAATTGGGAATTAAAAACTAAAGATGGAGTATTTCATCTTGAAGTAAGAAAGGGGGCATGACATGTATACAGGTAATCAACCAAGTTTAGGTCAAGTAAACCAAGCGCATTTACTTGCTTTAAGTCAACAAGGAAATGACACTTTAACTCATAGAGCGTTAATAGAACAAGCAACTGCACAAGCGGCTATGCAAGAAGCATCAAAGAAAACTGATTTACAAGTTCCTAAAGTAAACTTCTATCCAAGTCGTCATCCTAATCCAATAAAAGCAAGAAGAAAAGATATTAAACAGGCTTACAAATTACTTACACCTACTAAAAGAAGTATTTTAAATCCATTTAGATTGTTTTTTGGAAGAAAGTATCGCTACAATAAACAAAGTCATGTATGTGTAGTAGATGGTTGCGATTGTGCAAATTTAATTCAATATGATAATTTGTATGCTAAAATTACTGATGAAGATACAGGAGAATCTTTGTGGGATTTGTATTGGAAAAATCCGGTCACAGGAGAACCGGAAGCATTTGTCGCTCGTGAAAAAGTAACAAGTGGCCGTAAAATGCGTGGTACATACTGCCCCGAACACATGCACCTATACCATTTACTTTGTAAGTGGGAAGCAGAAGAAGATAAACTAAGTGAAGCAAATCCTAAAAGACTTAGAGATAGAGTTAAAAAAGGAGTATCAATTGTCACAGTTCCTATCACTGCAATAAAGAAAAACGACCCTACACCGGAAATGTTGAAAAAATACGAGCCATTTTTTGCTGAATTAGAAAAAGATGCAAGAAAAACTAAAGGAATTAACATTCAGTATTATACTAATCCTATGACTAATCAAAATGATATTACTATTGTAAGTTTTGATTTAAGAATATTTCAGCATGAGTTGGCTATGTTTAATCAACCTACACCTGCTTTTCAAGCCATGTTAAATCAACAAGTAGAAGAAGTAGTTAATCAAAACACAAATATGGTAGATACCCTTCCGAGTGAGTGATAGAGATGTTAAGATTGAATGGAAATAACCAAAATACAGGTACATTAAACTTAGGTGTACCATCTCAACAAGGACAAATGCCGGTGCAAAATGCTAATCCGTGGGGGCAACAACAACAATCTAATTCATTCGTGGCGGGTTTATTCGGTGGACAACAACAAGCCAATCAATATACACAACAACCTATTCAACCACCAAGTGAAATAGAAATTCAAATGGAATTATTAAAACAACAAGCAATTATTGAAAGATATGTTGCTAGTAGTCAAATGGGAGTGCTAATTGAAATGATGAGTAGTGTTGTGACACTAAGTGTATTAGAAATATTAAGAGGTGCTACATTTGTTATAAATGAAGACGATGGTACATTAAAATTAGATACAACTACTTTACCTGCTAATTTACAAACTATGAGTGTAGAAAATATAGAAAGTCAATTTACTAATTTACAAGCATCAGCACAACAAGTAGTAAATCAAAGTGAAATGACTCAACATCAATTAGCCGCACTAGCCCAACAGTCTATGATGGGAGGGGCTATAGCGGCATTACAAAGTGAAGGAATGATGGAAAAAGTTGGAGGCGGAGTAGGAAGTTTCGCTCGCTCAATAATAACAGGAGGAAGATAATATGCTAGATAAAGATTATACAACATACATACCACAATCTTTTGCCGCATCTACATTAGATGTACTTAATCCGAATAGAAGTGTAATTATTGATATGATTATGGTACAAATTATTTCTATGATTGTAGTTATGTGTATGATTTTAGTTTTCAAAGGCGGCAGTATGCCTTCTTCAACAATATCATATTTCTTGGTTGGACTGTTTGCTAGTGTCCTTATGCTTAGTGGTGTCTATTCTCGTATTACTCGGTGAAGGCCATTTACCTATAGGACATGTTGAGTTTAACAAATTAATTTTAGTTTTAATAAAACAACCACATAAATCACATCTCTTACCACCGTAAGGACATAATTCACATGCCTGTTTTCTTAAATCGTATAACATAGGTGGACACAAATCACCTTTTACTGTATCTTTTACTGCTTGAGTAAGACTCTTGAGAGTGTACATATTAAGAGGTACACCTGCAACTCTTTTAGCCTCCCACATATAACTTTCCAAGTTATTTTTAGTCATAAGTATTTTGTAATGGGTACGCCTAAGCCCGTATATGCAGGGGGCGGAGCGTGTAGTGAAACGGTCCTGTAAACTGTGTACACATGAAGATAGAGATGAGTTAGAACAACAACTTCTCAACGGTCATATTTCTCCAAAAGAATTAGACAAAACAATGAGTTGGCGAGCCAACACTACTGATAGACATTTCCGTAATCATATGGGAGAATACCATATGGCGGCTAACCCTTCATGTCCTGTATGCGCTAGTCCTAAAAGAGCCGAATATGAGAATGAATATTTTCAAGGTAGCGCAGATACAGAACTAATTGCTGATGAGGTAGGTTGTGCAGAAAGAACAGTATACAACCACATGAAACATCATTTCCAACCTTTAGTGCAAAAAACTGCGGCCTATGAAGTAGCATTAGCCGCAGGTCAAGAAATTCAAGTACTCCGTTCAAATGCAGAAAAACTTAATCATAAACTAAGTGAATTGTTAGATGAAGGTACAGTACATGAAGATGGATTTGTCCGTGATGCGGTGATACTACACAAAGAAGTAAGAGAAACAGTAAAAGATTTACTTCGTTTCCAAGACCAATGGGGGGCTAAAACAGATAATCAACAAGTCAATCAAACAATCAATGTATTACAAATTGAACTTAGTAAAGAAAGCCCCGAAACTTGGACTAGAATTAAAAAACAGTTGGCTGAAAATATGGGGGTAGAATAATGCCAATGATGGGTCGTGGTTCGGACACAAGAATGTACTCGCCAAGAAGCGAGTCATCTCACATGTATGGTTCGGCCAATGAAGACGGTGGTAAATACAGTCCTACATCTGCCGAAGACGCAGACAAGCGTAGAGAAGAAAAACAACTCAAAGAAGAAGAAAGAAAATTAAGACTAAAAGATATTAAACATATCAAAATAAAACCATCACAGGGATTAAACAGTGGTCCATCATTACCTAGAGAAGAAGGATTAGATGATGGTAATAAGCGTGATGACGAGCGTGAAATTTCACTTCAAGGTGGACCGGCAGGTAGTCGTGGACATTTACTTGATATGGCTACAGGTGCAAAAACAGGCACAGGTTCAGCGATGGGTACGGGTAATTCCGCAGTTAGAACAGGCGAACCAATGGAAGATGCTTGGTCTACATTGTTGAAGCGTGATACTCCAAAGACAATACAGGCTCGCCGTCGCCGTGAAGCAAGGCAACAATTTAGACCATCTACAGGGCAATTCAAAAAACCTCCCGGTGGACAATCGGGCGGTGCAGGTGCTACAATGAAACGGTTTAAAGCAAGAATGCGTGGTATCAAAAGCGGTAAAAGAACAGGTTTGATGAAACCTCACCTGTCTGTTGAAATGAGCCACCGTGGTATTGCTACTAAACAACCCATGAGTAAAGACCCACAAAAGTACCGTCAATACATGGGGCAACAAGAAGCACAAAAAATTCTTGGTGGAGTAAGAAACACATTTTCACCACACGCTAGACACAGTGCTAGAAGTTTTACCGCCGGACCTACAGGTGGAGGTAGACTTACAGGACTACTACCCGGTCAATCGGGGCAAATGAGGCAACCATCTCTTAGAAGATTACGCAGACCTCGTATGCCTAGAATTAGAAGCGTAATGCCCCCTCCACCACCTATGACTCCACAAATAGCACCACCTATGAGTAGTGTACCGAGTATGCCTTCTCCTTCTTCATCAATTATGATGAGCGAAGAAAGAACAGAAAGTGATATACTCAAAAGAAATCGTTATGCGAGAAGAACTGAAATGTTAGAGTTGATGCGTAGATTAATAGATTTACAAAAGAAAAGAAACAAATTAATGAAGTATGTTCAAGGGGGAGGTTCAAGATTTGAAGACGGGCATGTTCCAAGCCACCCTGCCGGTGTACAACAAAATGAAGATGAAGATGAGAAAAACGATGGACCAACACAGAATTTAGAAACAAATTCAAGTCGTTTAGGTCTTGACCCTGCGGGGCATCTATCCGGTAAGAGGGGGCATTTCGGTTGATAGGAATAAAACCCTTAATACAGAAAGCATGGAGTATGGTAGGGTATACACCCGAAGGTCCAACAGTATTTCGTAATCCACCACCTACGCATTTTACTCCACCGAGTGAAAAAGACTTACCTTTGTTTGCACATGATGGTAGAGGTAAATCACTACCCGGTGAATGGATAAATGGTGAACACGGAGAACTACTTTACAATACTCGTATTGGTGCATTTCAACACGGTATAGATGCTTTAGCAAGTCATTTAGGTACTTTTCTAGGTAGACAAGGAATTAATAGAAGCCCGGTAGAAGTAATTAATCAAGCAATAAAACAATTTAATGCTACACATACTAATGATAAAGACCACCAATTACCTATGTTTGATAATATGGCTTGGAGGAAAATAAGAGCAGGTGTTTTACCACCCGGTAAAGGTACAAGAGAAGAAGCAATAAGACCTACTCGCACCAACAACGGTACACTTATCACTGCATATACTAACAAGAATTATCAAAATACACCTATGGGTAGATTTGTAGAATCTTATTCAATTCCTTTTCATGAACAATTACAACATGTACTTGAAGACCAACACGGTATGCCGGAAGAAATGTGGAAATCACTTCCATTCGTAAAGTACCCGTATATGTATGCTCATTATACTGCACCTATGGTGCAAGATGAAAGCGGTAATATTCGCTCCTATGTAAGAAGCCAACATAGAGAACACCCCGGTCAAGTTACCTCCGACATGATGGGTGGCGCACCGGAAGGATATTTCCCCGATACAACTAATGTACATACATGGGAAACTCTACACCACTTACCCGATGCTTTCTTTTATCCTAAACTAAACAAAGCAGGGAATAAACCCGGTAAAATACCAACTAAACTATATCAAGCCGCACACGCTATGATAGACCAAGCAATTGCTAATGGTATAGAACACATACCGGATATTAACATTACATACAATCAATCGGGTAAAATGAGTCAGCCCGATATGGTTCAAAGACCACTAAGAGAAGTATTACAAACACCGGACATGCGTGAGGCTTTGATTAAAGATATTGCACATGTACCGGCTATGATGTTTTTGTTTGGTAGAAGTTTTCAAGGTGATTTCAAAAACTTGTATAATCACATGATGGAAAAATATGGCGCACCCGAAGATGCTCTTTCTCATGACGACCATATGCGATTTTTCCAACCCGGAGAAAAAGGTGGTCAAGGTATGCACAGTACTGCGGGTAAGATAATGGCTCTTGCCCGTTCATCGGGTATGGGTGAAAATGAAGAAAGAAGTAAATTCGGTGAACATCAAATTACAAGTGATGAATTAGAAGCGATGGGTGTACCATATAGTGAAGGGGCTATGGGTCATGTAGACAGATTCCGTGGTATACTTGAAGCACTTGCCGACCATCAAGCGGGAGCAAGAGGTCATAATGTGAAAATGGCTATCGGTGATATTCCTACAGAACCTATGCAAAACCTTGACATTCATGGCTATCCACAAGAAGGGGCTAATGCCTCATTAGAAGAACACATGGATGGATATTTACACGGCATAGAAGATTATGCACCAAGCGACGGAATGCCCGTTCCTCCGCAAACAGTCCTACCGGAAGTTGGCATGTCTGCCCCTCCCTCACCTAGAGAGGTCGCTCAACCTCAACCTCCGGTATCTTTTCCTTCCGGTAGGACACCACCTGTAGCAGTTGGAC
>TARA_R100001480_G_scaffold26477_1_pt1 | contig 11435 bp, 23 predicted proteins | sample TARA_R100001480 | Tara Oceans TARA_R100001480 (sample SAMEA2622212) | marine metagenome | biome: marine biome (ENVO:00000447); feature: mesopelagic zone (ENVO:00000213) & marine oxygen minimum zone (ENVO:01000065); material: "saline water (ENVO:00002010), including plankton... | reverse complement strand
ATCAGAAACTGCACTACCACCACTTGGTGTATATGTTGTATCCACTCCTGAACCACTTACCGAGTAACTCGTTCCTATTCTCTCAACCTGTGTTGCTGCAGCATTAACTTGTAGTTGTACACTGCTACTAAGTTTTGAAGTGATATCGGCTTTTGCTACGGGTGCATAAAACAATATCAATAATGGGATTAATTTTCTCATCTTTTTATTCTTATTGTTAGCTATTCATAACTTTAATGGAGCTACACTTAGTAAATAGTTAATTAATAAAATGACTGAAAATTTAAAAGATCAACAAAAGAAAAATGTCTTTCAAAAGATTAAAGAAAATATAGATGATAAAGATGAGCAATTGGCCTTTATCTCAGTCATAGTAAGGCTTATCGTAGTTGGGTGGTCTGGGTTTATCGTCAGCCTAAACTACATTTCTATACCAGGCTATGCAAATGAACCCAAGGATATCACATTTCCCGCTTCGATTTTAACGGGGGTACTTAGTTCTTTTGGCGTTGAGGCAGCACGTAAGAGAGGAGATGGCACTATGAAAGTAGATAAAAACCAAACTCCTAATCTAACTAAAGCTGATTTCGAAAAGCTTATAGAAAAGGCTACACAGACTGCACCAACTCAAATATTGCGAATTGAACAAGCACCTATTAAGATAGTTACTGAAGTGCCTAATAAAAAAGATGTATAGTAGACCAAAAAAGAATTGGGGAATTATTGGGTTGGTTTCCTTGTTAGGTGTATCAAATATAAGTTTAATAAGCAATTTATCAAATAAAACAAATCTCCCTGTAATTAATTTACCTGTAGGACCATACACAACTTATCAAGTTGATGCCTCAGAGTTTGGTTATAAAATCTCTTATATGGCGAATGATCCTAAAGTTCTTAGGAGTATAAAAACCAGCGAAACTCCTAAAGGTTTTTTTGGTAATAAAAAAGAAACAATTATTATAAAAAAAGAATTTACAATGAATGGTGAGGTAAACAATTTAAAGAGTAATAATCAACCCTCTGAGCTTACAGAAGAACAGATAGCATGTTACAAGATAGAAGGAAGTGGTGAGTCTACAGGGAGGCTTGTAGGGGCTTCTATGGGCGTTAAAGCAGCTCCAGCTGTAACCAATATTCCTATAATCGGTTGGATAGCTGCAGGATGGATTACTATGTTTGGTCAGGACAAAGGAGCTGATATAGGTGGACAGATAGCTAGAGATTTTAATAATTGTTAATAGCTAGTTAAAATTGACTTAGCTATACTCAAGTTAAGTATATTTTTGTTATGTCCTGTAAAATTTCTCTTGAAAAATTAGATGATACGCTTAAGCAATTATCTCAACAACAGGCTAGTTTGTCTAACGAAGTAAAATTAAAAGATTTAGAGTTAGCTCAAACAAAAGAATCCTACTTGAAAGTTTTAGGAGCTATAGAAATAGTTCAATATTTAAAGAATGAAGCTGAAAATTTACCTAAAGCTGAAGTAGAAATAGAACCAGAGGTAACATGAAATGTTATCTGAGATGAACAAAGAAAGATATAAAGCTCTTAGATTATTAGCGGATCATATTCGCACCCCATCACGAGATTTATCTTTAAATGCAATATTTAATGATGTAAAAGATGAGGACTTAAAGTGGGTCACTGAAAAAATTCATTATTATTTATTAAGATTGTTAGAAGAATCAGACTGTGAGACAGAAGAGGACGTTGAGTTAGTCCCATTAATTGAACATTGATTAAATTTGTGTAAGTTTATGCAGCATAAAGTTTTTTCAAGGCTGCATTTTACATGTGATTAATTGCGAGCAAGATTTATTAGTAAATTTAATTGAATTATCTCCTCAGAATGCTCGACGAAAATTTAGACAGTCAATTTTTCAGTCATGGCAATGGAAATGTGCATATTGTGATTTAAAATTAGATATAGATTCAGCAACAATAGATCATGTAATCCCAAAGTTTAAAGGTGGTCATAATGTTAAATCTAATATGATTTGTTCTTGTTCAAAATGTAACACATCAAAAGGATCAGCAATGCTGGAGGATTGGTATAATCCATCAAATTTAAATTATACAGAGGAAAGACTTGTTAAAATAAAGCATTGGGTAGAAAATAATAGTCCAACTATTAAGATTTTATCCTCTGATAAAGTTAATCCGTTTATAAAAAATGAATTCTCCCTCGGATGGAATGCGACCTAATCCTAAAGATTTTTTAAATAAAAAAAGTCAGCAGATAGCACAACGTATGCAATTATTAGCTCAAGAACGTCAACCTGATGCTTTACAGAGAACAGAGGGTGGCGAAGATCAAAGTATTAGAGGTAAAGTACAGAAAGGTATACTAAAAATTTGATGAATATAGCTATTCATGATGTAAATCCAAAAGATAGAGAATATGTAAATCAATTAATAATTCAATCTCTTAGAGACTCTATATTTGTTCTTGAACAGACTAGACTAATACATTGGGGTATTAATGGCCCTAAATTTTATCAAATTCATTTATTGACTGAAAGTATTCAAAATGAGATGCATGTTGCTGTTGACACTATTGCTGAACATGCTAGATCAGTTAATTTAATGACTCCTTTAGCTGTTGATAATCTTTTATCTACAAGGCTTAACGATGTTGATATGAGTGATCCATATGACGAAGAAAAAGTCATCTTAGAATATAGTGTAGTTCACGATATGCTTGCTAGTTTTTTTGAAGAGTTAGCAAAGTATGCTGGTATGATTGGTGATGATCTTACTCAAGGATTAGCTGTAGATCGTGCTCGTAAACACAAAACGTATCAGTGGCATCTAAGATCGTCACTGACATATAAGATTTCTGAAGAAAATGTCAAAGAGAGTGAAAGCTAAACAGCTTTCTAAAAAACATTTGAAATGTAATAAACCTAAAAGGACACCTAGTCATAAAACAAAATCTCATGTGGTAAAAGCATGCAAAGATGGTAAAGAGAAAATAATTCGTTTTGGGCAGCAAGGAGTAAAAGGGGCTGGTAAAAATCCTAAGACTGCAAAAGAAAAAGCTAGAAAAAAATCATATTACGCTCGTCATAATGCTCAAGATGCTAATCCTGATAAGTTTTCTGCAAGATATTGGTCACATAAAGTTAAATGGTAATTAAATAAGACTCCAACTTCTCCACCATTTCGTAATTACATATTTTGAACCTTTTAAAGGCGGTAATGCCTCATGCATAGTTTTAAAGTTCGGAAATCCATTCGAATATAAGTTATTCCATGCAATTAATAATCCTTTTTTAGGTTTAATTTTTAATTTAAGATGTTTAAAATAAGTTTCTCCTCCTGCTTCTACATCATTTAAATAAATCATTGTTGTCCAAGTTCTCTGTCCCATCCATTCGCAATAAGTTTTATATTCAGCGTTAAACGGAGAGAAGAAATCATAATGTTCTTTATAATATTCCCCGACTTCATATTTTTGTGCTTGCATTGTTTCACCTAAAAAAGGTTCTAAATTCATTAAATTTGATATTTTTTTATCAATACTTAAGTAAAAAGGATTAGAAAAATAATTTAAATCAGAAGTTTTGCTGGTTCTGTAATCATTTACTAAACAGGTATCACCAAGATCTGCAACTGTTGAAGGTCTAAGATTACTTGATATCATTGACATTAACTCATTACACTCATTATCTGATAAAAAATTTTGAATCTTATAAATTTGTGTAAAAGGATAATGAATTTTTTCTCCTTCCTTAGTAATCTTATTTTCATAAAATTCTTTATAATTTATTTTTTTTGGCTTTTTTTTAAATTTTGATAGTAATAGTAATTTTTTAATTTGATCATCTGTAAGATTATAATTTTTTTTAAATGTTCTCTCTACCTGAGTTTTACTGGCTCCACTGACTGAAGCTTCCATAAAATACTTTACAAGTTCTTCTAAAGTCATACTAAAGCTTTACTAGTTTTAGAATACTAGTAAATGCAGGATTTTCAAATGGGAACTGTCGCTATTAGTTTTATTGTATTATTTGGTAGCAGTTACGGTATAAGTTCTATCTTGCTTAAAAAAAATGTAAGAATCCATGAACCAAACTATAGATCCAAAGAAACAATTACAAAAATTTATCGAATCAAGAGATCTAAAGCAGACTGGTTTATTTGATGATGTACCTGACAATCCTTACTTTACAGTAGATACAAGGTATATTCGACCTTCTTATGTTGCTCCTTAATTCAGTCTTGGTAATATATGTATAAAGGTTTTAATTTATATGGATGTTAATCTCCCAGTAGACCAGGAATTTGCAATTCATGCTGCTGCCCTAGCAATCCAAACTTTAGACCGAGCTGAACTAGAGGAAGCATTTATCGAGCTTTTACATCAAAAAGCATTAGATCGTCAGATGTTTTATGGCATCTTAAAAGATCATGGTATAGATGCAAATATTCAGTATCAGCTATCAACAGAAGGTCAAATCTCTTAAATAACATGGCTACAAGAAGAATTTCAGGCACACTTGATACATTCAGTGTAAACACTGGATCAGATATTACATACGTTGGTGGGTCAACCACAGGCGATCGGAGTGATGATGTAAGGGGTTTTGAAGTAAACCCTAGCTCAACAGGTAATATTATTGTCAATCTCGAAAAGACATCAGGAATACGCAGTGTTCAAATATTTCAAAAAGATGCTTTTGCCACTGGTAATGCTCCTACTGGATATCAAAAATTCTTTGATATAGAAAAAGCTGGTAGAGGAAAAGGAGCTGTTGGTGTTACGGTAACTAATGCTGCTAAGGATTATGTTGTTTTACTTACATATGATGGTTACTCTGAAGTAAGTTATAACGGCACAGTTGACGTACCATAAATATTTATTCTTTTCAGAAAAAGGTTATAAATTAACTAAATCTTACACTGTAGCCAGAACATACTTAGGTTTGGGTAGGTATGCAACTTACAAAGACTTTGGTGAGGATTCTTGGAAAATAGGTTATGGGAGTAAAGAAATAAATGGTCACTTTTTAAAAGCAAACGATAAAGCTACACAAAAAGAGGTAGATAAACAATTTTATTTAGATTTAAAAAATTTTTCAAGTAAATTAAATAATTATGTTTTTGTAAGTTTAAATACTAATAGAAGAGCTGCTATTTTAAGTTTTGCTTATAGTATTGGAATACAATCATTTAAAAATTGCAAATTATTAGATTTAATTAATAGTTATGCATCTAAAAATAAAATTATAAAAGAGTGGAGTCCGTATATAAATACTTACTGGATGTCTGGAGGCGATTTAATGATTGCTCGAAGAAGAGCAGAGCTAGATATGTTTTTTGCTGCAGATAAAGAAATACCTACATTTTATAAACACTCCTGTCATGCTAAGGTATGTCTTTTAAATTTGGTCGAAACCTACAATGGTTCTTCTAATCAGATCAAAGGTATTGAGTACTTAGAAAAAAAATTTATAGAATTAGACCCTTCTGGGGAGGTGCTACGTCGTTTTTTTCGTTACTGGAATGAGAAGCCAAGTGGTCTAGGATCTCCGAAGCGAGCCAAGGTTGATCCTTAAGATACTCCAATGCGTCTAATAATTGCAATTCTGGTGTATAATTTTCTATTAAATCCTCATACTTCATAGTCATCCTCTTGTGGTATATCTTTTGTATAAGGTGACACGTTTACGTGTTTATATCCTTGTTCAAAAGTATTTTGTAAGTTAATCATCTTTTCTTGATTCATTCCTATTTTAAGCAGTACTAAATATCCAATTAGATCATTAATTACATCTTCATCTTTATCAAGTAAACCTGCACCTTGCATTACTCGATTTAATTTATCATCAATACGGACTAATAATTGTTCTACTGCTGAGCTTTTGCTAAATACTCTACAGGGTTCTAAAGCAGAATTACCATACTTTCTATTTTTAGATATAAGTAATTCTTTAATCTCATCACAGATGCATTCTATTTTTGATTCTGATTCTGTCATGTTAGTCTCCATTAAAATAACTGTATGAACCCTCAGTTTAATAGCAGTTACGACGTTGACAATCGTTATAGATTTTATAAATCACTGAATCCTAAAAAGGATATCAGTAAAGACCGTCGTGGTGTAAGGCCAGGAGTGGATGATCAATCAAGTAAAAAATTTTTAACATCATTTGTTAATAATTTAAATGAAAGTGGTTTTCCCCGACCTATGAATTTAAAAGATAAAGAGTTTCCAAGGGATACTTAAGTTACAACTTTACCAATATGAGAAAAAATATCAACAAATTTATCTGTTTGTTGAAACCCAAACTCTAGTTTAGGTAAATAAATAAAATAACCCCAGTAAATAGGTGATCTAAGTGTGTATAAATCTTTACCATGAATAAGATTTACTCTTTTTGTAGGGAAACACATTGGATAATCCCATATTTCAGGACAAATTCGCATCATTTCAGGATATGTTGAAAAAAATAAAGCCTGATGAATATTTCTAAGCTTCCATTCTCGTAATAATCTACGAAACCAAATAACACTAGGTGCTTTAGCTCCTGTACCAGCTGTTACACTCCACCTCCAAGTACCTCTTTCTTTAGAAAAAGAACATCTACCTATAGTTGGCGGAAATAAATATACAGTGCCAGTCCAAGGTTCATCTATGTTCAACCCATCATCATTTAATGTAAATATTTTTTTTGCTTTTAAAAATTCAACATTAGCACTATGAGTAGAGCAAGGATCGAGATCAATATCTCCTAAAAGAGCATCTATATAAGGTAAAAAATCACATGGAGTAAGCCAGTCATCGTTTAAGTGTTTTATCTGAGTGGATAAATATGGCTTTTTCTTATTCACATCTGTTTAAAGCTAGCTCCTTCATTATCATGTTTGTAATGTATTAATGACATTTTTTCTTTATCTTGAATAATAAAAAGGGACTCTTTTGTAGGATCGATTTCTTCTGCTCTGGCAATTGCTTTTTTCATTACATCAGCACATCCTTCCATATCACGTTTATTAAAGTCATCTAATGCATTAATTAAATGATTTACTGTTAAATAAAACATAGATTTTTTTTCATCTTCATGATCTGGAACATAAACAATAGCCCCTGCACCTTCATTTTTATGAAATTTTAAATAAAAATCACACATATCTGCACAAATTCGTTCTATTGTTAATCGATAAAGTTTTTCCTCATCAGTGCCTATAGCTCCTTGCATTAATTTTTTTAGTAACTCGTTTCTTCTGCTCATTTTTTTTCTAGTTCTTTTACATTCTTATCATTTTTTAATTTTTTGTCAATTTTTACAAATTTACTTAATCCAGATTTCCTTAATGTTTCCAACAATTTTGGTAATGGCCGATATAAAACTACCGCTTTTTGCATATTTCCGATTTTTTTAATTAATTTTCCATTTTCATCTCGCAATTTAGTTAATTCTCCTTGTCTTATAAGATATTCAGCTACACAACGATATCTTCTTTTCTCAGCTAAATTTATATCTGGATATCTGTCACAGATAGTGCTAGTTTTCATATCACTAAAAGTTATTCTTATTTGATCAGCTAAAGATAAACCTAAAACAAGATCTGTCGTGCTCGTTTCATATCCTGAAATTAACTCTAAATATCTTCTTAAATCAGCATTATTAAAACTACCTAGAGGCGGTATAAATATTTCTACTTGTTCTATTAAAGAATCACAAAGTTTTTTTCTAAAATTTCTGGTTGTTACGGAATTAATATCTAAATGTTTAAATCGATAACTTTGATAAGTATTATCAGGATCTTTAAGAGGTGCATAATTAGTTGTATCTAAAATATCTAACCAATCCTCTGTTATTTCTACTGGCATGTGAGGATCATATCTTTTCAAATGTTAGCTTACTTTTGAAAATAGTCCCATTGTTGTCTATGACTAATTAGTAAAACCCAAATATAATAATATCTTATACTTCTAAAATGGTCTTTTAAATTCACATGATCACTCCATTTCTCTCCATATATTTCTGTTAATCGTTTTTTACACGTTTCTATAGAACCACTGTAATTTTCTGCTTCCCAAAGAGATTTAGCTAATAAATTCTCTTGTAATGAACATACTTTTAATAATTCAGCCGTAGACATATCATGTAGAAGTTGGCTAATATCATTTAAGAAAGGATAATTTTTATCATGCGTCGCCCCATTACTTATGCTGAGTTGTTGTTGATTTTGATTCTTGTGCCCTTTGGATATTTGGGAGTTACTAATCTGCACGAGTTTGTTACCGATAGAATCTATATAGAAGTTAGATTTAAAAAGTAAAATGGGCGGAGGAAGACCATCAGCACCTACAGTTATTATGCCAGCTGAGACTAAGCCTCAACAGTATCAATCAATAATACCTGAAAAAAGTTTTAAAGACTTAGCAGAGCAACAAAAAAGAATTGAAACTGAAACTGCTAAAATACAAGACCAAAGATATGATGAGACTGGCACCCCAGCGGAGATAGGGGCAAGAAGTAAAGGAGTAAAGTACACAGCTGCTGCTGCATATTTATCTTCACTTCCCACAGCTGACCCTGATATTAGTTACCAAACTACACCTAGGCCAGTAAATTTATCCACAACACCAAGTTCATTTAATCAACAACCTGGGCAAACTCTATCTGCAACTACTGGTGCATCTACAGCACCAGCTAGTAGACCTAAAAGTCAATTGGATGCCGTAAAAGATGCTGCAAAAACTAACTTAGATAATGCAAAAAAAGAATATTTAGATGCTGTGAAATTAGCTAAATCAAAACCTCGTCCAAAAGGTACTATTAGTGCTACTCCCTCTTATGCTACTCAAAATGTTGAAGACCTATTACCAAAGCAATACAATCCTGATACAGGGAAGATGGAAAAACGCTAAACAATAGATCCAAAATTTAATATTGATTCAACTCTGTTTGTTATCAGACCAAAATTAATTTGTTCCGTAAAATTCTCTCTTACGAATCGCCAGTCTAAAGATGCAACGCCAATACTTATAGAGTAGTTTGTTTCTAAATATCTTATGTCATTTGTAATTAAAAACAAGTAAGTACCTTTTTCTAGTCTTGTTTTTGGATAATCATCTAAAAGTACCCCTGTGTCATCGTCTAAATAATTTATAGAGCTCTCTTTATGGACATACCCCTCGTTATTTATTGGTAATTCTTCTCTCCTACCGTCCTCTAATATTTCATAAAACGCTAATAAAGTATTACGATTAGTATTTTCTTCATATGAAAATTGAGAAAAATTTTGAGTAAATTGAACACTTCTGGGACTAGATAGTTTTAATTTATAAAATGTTGTCTGTTTTCTTGTCAAACCACCATGAGTATTTTTTATTTCTATAGTGCGAAATAACTGCGAGAAGTCACCAAGATCTATAGGATTATTTAAATTATCACCTTGTTCCGATGGTAAAGGATCTGAACCAAAATATGAAGTAGGACCATATGCAGTAGGTCCTGAACCACCTGTAGGATAAGCATGTACTTTTTGTAAATTAACAAAACCTGTGTTATTTGGTATTGTAGTTAGGAATCTTGACATTTTTGGCAGTTTAACTTTTGTCTATTTTTGTAATATTCAAATATGTTGTCATGACTTAGTTTAATCGAGGTAATTTTTTTTGGTTCTTCAAAATCTTTTATTTCTTTTATGGTGAGATGTTTAGGATTACAGCAAAATGATTCACACGCAGCTTTACTAAATATGCGATATTTACCTGTATACCCTCTGCTTAGCCAAAAAGCTACTCTTGGAGCTGATTGTGTCTTTCCAGAATGAAAAGGAGAGGGGAAGTAAGCAGTAGATTCTGTATTATTTTTACGAGTAGCTCCTTGCCAAGGCCAGCAAGAGTCTTCATCTTTAACTTCTACTTGTTCCCAGAATCTCTTTACTTGCCAATACCATTTAAAATCAAATTCTCTAACATCAACTAAACATCGCCCACTTTTTATTTGTTGCATACAATCAAGACATTCCCCCATAATCCCAAAATTACCAATATGAGTTTTAGTATCTTTGATGTGCCAAGGGCATTCAAGTTGTTTTGTCACAAGAAAATTTAATTTATATTTTTTGGATTCTTCTGGAAATGACAAACTAATTTTTTCACAAATATTTGAAAGGTTGTCCCAGATTTCTTTCTCATTGTAATCATTTTTCCTATTTTCAGCATCTTCATAAGTCTCATAGGAACATATTCTACGTACAGAATGATATGGTAATCGATAAGTTTTTGATAATTTTCTACTACTGATACCACTCTTACTTTCCTTTCTTAACTTACTTATTAAGAAAGTATCTATACTATTTTCATTTATTGAAGCACTTTCATAAGCTACATCTTTTCTAGTACCCCAATAATAGTGACTAGGATTTAAACAATATGGAGATTGACAGAAACCTTTTCGAACAATTATGGGTGTTTCTTCTTTTTCTTTCCTACCAGTTAAATATAAAAGTAATTTTCTAGCATCTGCACCTTGATATAAAAGCTTGTTTTTTTTACTGGTATTAAAGCCTTCAAAAGCTGCATGTTTTATTTTTTTCATACACCAACATTTTTCTTTACCGATTATTTTTAAGGCAGTTCTAAAAGCATTTACAAATTTAATTTGATCGTATGGTGTCAAAAGGTTGTATAGGAAAGGGTTTTCAATTTGCATGCAAGTAGGGGGTGTGGTGATTTTTAGTATAGAACCCTTTTGTACCAATGGCAATTATTGAACACCCAAAACCTAAAAATTTTTACCTATTTTATTTACTTCTAAGGAGGGTGAGGTTAGGTACTTGAGTGTTTAATTACATATATACAATCTCATACCTATCCTCAACATACACTTAGCCGAGTAAAACCTTGATTTTTTTTATAAATTTGGGTGTTCATAGTAAATTCACTGCGAGAGAATAGTTTTAAAGAAATGTAAAGACAAAAATAATATTAACCATACCTATTATTTTATATATAAGGATATTAATTATAAAAAATGTCGAGGTAGGGGTGGGTAATTGGTTGTACATTTCGAAAAAAAATAATATACAATCACTTCCTAACCCTAGTAGTTTTGTGAATGTTAATATAAAGAAACAATGCAAATTAATAAAATGCCTTTCCCTAATTTAAGTGGACTTACAGGAGTTGATAAATTACCTAGTTCAATTCGAGCTGCAGCTGGTTTTACTGGTTTTGATAATAGTGCTTTGATGCAAGATCCTAAATTTAAACAGGAAGATACTATGAATCAAGGGGTAGCAGTTAGTGAGCCATATGAAGAAGCAAATGAGAAAGCTTTTGAAAAAAATAATCCTATGAATGCTATATCTCAGGAGACTCCAGTTGGAGATAAGGTAGATGCCTTTTTAAAAATGATGGGTCGTTAGTTATGGGAGATAATGATTTTCCAGCAGTAATGGCAAATGGA
>TARA_R100001480_G_scaffold41162_4_pt1 | contig 11442 bp, 19 predicted proteins | sample TARA_R100001480 | Tara Oceans TARA_R100001480 (sample SAMEA2622212) | marine metagenome | biome: marine biome (ENVO:00000447); feature: mesopelagic zone (ENVO:00000213) & marine oxygen minimum zone (ENVO:01000065); material: "saline water (ENVO:00002010), including plankton... | reverse complement strand
TTATATTATTTTTGAACTATATCCTTTATTGTTATATTTTTTAAACCCAAGCGGAACAGATTTTATAATTTTTTCCGCAGACGGTCTATATCTGTTTTTGTTGCAGGCCATAATAGCTAAACCAGAACTAATTGTTGCGTCAAATTTTGTTCTGTTATTTATATTAAAGCCAGACCAATCTTCTAAAGTTTTTTGAAAGTACATATCGCCATACATGCCTTCTGTAACTTGTCCTATATAATTTTCTATATAACTTTCAATTGCAGCAGCGTGAGCTTGCTTAATATCCTCAGAAGTATTAGGAATTCCACCTATATCTTTTTCTGTAACAGAAAGCTTATTCCAAAGCTTGTCTGGCCTATTCATCGAAAAACCTCTATAACCTCTACGTTTTAAATAGTATAATAACCGAGGCTTATTATTTTCCGCAAGTATTGGCATACCATAAAAGACTAAAGCCATCAGAACATCTTCAAAAAATATTTCTGCTGTTTGTGGTCTTGCCACATACTCTAGAAAAAACATATTAGGAGGCGCATCCTCCATACTAAACTTTGTTAAACCATGCAAAGAACCTTTGGAGCCTCTTTTGTCAACTGTACCTGATATATCATATGAGTCACATCCAAATGCACCAACGTGCTCATTGCCTGGGTATTTAATACCATTTTTTACTATTACATGATTTTGTAAACTTTTAGGAGGTACCCAGCTAATTTTAAATCTTCCATTTTTATTTGGCGCAAATATTACATTACTATCTTGCTCACCATTTTGCCATTGGAAGCTGCCCTGCGTAACTTGCATGCTATTTTGTACTTCTTCGTTATAATCTATTTGCTCATAAATCTTAGTTAGATTAAATAAAGATTCTTTTGCCTCATCTCTAAAAGCGTGTTGTTCTGTACGAGGAAACTGCCGGTAGTACTCATTTAAACCCTCTTGATCATTTTTAAGACCATCAACCTCATTTTGCCAATGCTCTATAACCCCTTGGTCAATAATATCTCCATGTGGTCCTCTAACTTCTTTTTTCGGTGTATCGAAGACAGGGTGTCCATAAGAATCAATGAATCCTTCGTAGTTCCATTCCATAGGTATGAACAAAGAATATAGTCCCGAGCTAGTCTGTCCATTGCGGTTCCGTTTAGTAACGTTTGAATCTTCGTATAATTTTTTGAAATTTGCTCCACCTTTATCTAATGCATTTGAAGTTGAGCCCATCATACACTTACCAACGATTCTAGATCCTAATCTAAGTGTTGTTTTTGTAACTCGCCAGTTATTTAATATGTTATCCGGTCTTTCCCACTTTCCACTTTCGTCGTGTGCTAGCAGCTTTAATTTTTCTCCGTCGTACGAGTTGTCTCCCGTGTTCTTCCAGTCGATTGTAGTGTCGAGCCCTTCGAGTTCCTCCGGCCCTTGGCCCTGATCAAGTTTGCGCCTTGTGAGTTTTGACGCGGGTACTCTATACGCCAGTTCGGTTTTTGGCCGGTCCATTCCGTCTTGTATCGGTTTGAAAAAAAACGGATAGTTGACGGATATTGGTACAACTTTATCTGTGAACATTTTTTTAGCATCGGCTCCAGATTTGGACAATATCCCAAACCGTGAATCGGAAGATATTGTCGCTTGATTAACCAGCTCTCCTGATGCCATGAAAGAAAAACCAGAGCGTCTGTTTTTGAGATAGCACATTCCATAACTGCGTGAATCGGCTTTACATGCTTCCCAGAAAATAAAAAATAATCTGTTTGATTCTCTGAATTCTGCTTCGCCCACGTCAATTTTAGCCCACTGCAAGTACATGTAATGAGTGCCAGTGATATAAGTAGGAATATCTTTATTAACGAACGAAAAACCCTCATCACGGCGTTTGAATTCTTCGTCAATATAATCATAGTATTTTTCTTTAAAGTATTCAGGCATTTGATTCCACTCAAATACGCTTTTTATTTTTTTAAGCTCTTTAGGGTAGTCTATTCGATTCCACGTATTTTTTTTAAATTTATGCGGTTCAAATATTTTTGGTAAAGCTATCTTAAGATTTTGTATGCTATACACATCGCCAATCTCACCCGTTTTACTTATTACTACAACATCACTTTCTTTGTCGTAGCCGTACTTCCATTGCTTATACCTATTCTTTTTATTAAGAACTTTCTTGCTTATATAATCAGGCAGAACTTCAAACAATGTCTGTGTATAATTCATTTTGATCTACCCTCTGCAAAGCCTTTAAATGATTTAGCTTTAGCTGCTTCGTTTTCTCCTTCTAATAATGATCTTTCTTCGTCTATGCGTGTTAATATTTCAAACGCATCAAAGATTGCTAACTTTTTAGTAGCCGCAGCATTTTTAAGCCTATCCGCTGAAAGGTCGTCTTCAGTATCTGTTATAATCTGCTCTTCAGCAACGCGAATTAATTCATTAACTGCTTTTTGCCCAGCTCGGATTATATTCCTCTTCGTGTCCTTTACGTTCATACTTAATAGCTATATCATTTGATTTCATACAATAAAGACGTTCATCGTCTATAATAAATTCCCATTCGCTACTAGGCGTAAAGCCTACCAGGTCTCCTGGGTTAATTTGAAGCGCTTCTAGCGCATTATTACCATACTTTAGTATACCAATATGCTTTTGCTCTTTTTCGTTTGAATATGAGCTTGTTTCTTTAATTGGCTTTATAAAGCATCTATTATTAACCATGACCCAATTTTTATTTTTTTTATAGCCGTACACTTGGTCTGGATTAACAAAATACATATGATCTTTAAAATATGTACTACCATTTTTTTCTTTACCTTTGATATCATAATATCTTCTAAAGATATTGTGGTGTATTAATATGATATCGCCAGCTTTTATACCTGTATTAAAAGCAGCAGGGGTAGAAATTACTATAGCTTCTTTATTTATATGACGAAAGCTTTCTATACTTGTATTTAGTAGCAGGCTAGTGTCGCCTACTTTTTTAGTATTATTATATCGTTCGCCTTTGGGTTTAACTATAAATTGGTATAATGATTTCATTAGTACTCAAGATCATACTCAACAGATATTGCCATGTTAGAATTAAATTTCTTCCACGGCAACAAATCTGACTTTTTCTTAATATAAATATTGTAAGAAGAATCTTTATCTTCAAATAATATAGCGGATATTTCATGACCACCATATACTTGCTGACCTACTGAATAATGCATTGCGTCATTTTTATAGTCTGACCCAATGCTAATCTTCCTTATTAGATTCATCTTTTTCAATTTTAGAATACTCGCCAGTTTCTAGATTGATGCTAATAGAACCATATTCTTCTTCAAGTTCTAATTTAAATTCTTCAACATCTTTATTTAAACCGGCTAAGTCGTGCAGTAAAGCGTGTTTATTAGACTCTACTATGCCTATTTTATTTAATAATGAATTTAAAGCAGTTTGCTGCTTATGTAACTTTTCTAATTGCTCGTCTGTAATTTTTGACATTTGATTTAATTTAATTATTATTGTTGGATTTTTTTGATTTTTCCCACGTGCGTCCAACAAAATACGCGCCGTAGACTGTTATTAATAATGATTGAAAAATTGGAATATATTCTTGTGCAACTTCAAAACCACCTACATTACCATCAGCAAATGCTAGAATAGTAAATATAGATGTAAGATACACTAACACAAGCGGCCGAATGTTTTTTGATAAAAATGAATCTGATTGCATATCCATTTTCCATCTTTCAGTCACTTGCGTTTGCGCGTCTTGATCTGCTTTTTCTAATAGCTCTTGTATTTTTTGTTTAGCGGCTAATCTTTCTTCGTCTGTAGTTGTAAGTTTATCAATTACATTACCTACGTCTTTAATTATACCACCAGATAAAATACTTAAAAGCTTTTTCATTAAATAATTTTTTTAGTAAACAATTTTGAAGCCAGCTTATAACTCCAGCCAAAAAATAAAAAAATAGTACTAAAACCTAAAACATAAGCCATCATATCATGGTGAAATTGTTCCATATAAAATAGCCTCCCGTTAAATAGATTTAAAATAGCACTACATGTAATAAATATAAATAAAATTAAAATGGTTATTTTTTTCATTGTTTTAATATTAATTTTAAAATGATGCTTTTCGAACTCCTTTGCCGTCAAAAGATCCTTTATCTTTTCTTTTAGCCTTTTTACCAAGCCCTGTAAAACTACCGTAACCAGAGTCATCAAAAGCATCAGCTACACTAAAATATGTTTCGCCTTTTTTTACTCTAGCTCTGGAAGTATCATAATTTTTTTGCTCCTGATTTTTTAATATCTGCATATTAAGGTTATCCTTTCTACTTACCGATGCAGGCATTCTTTTAGGGTCAGGTGTAATTAAATCTCTTGCTTGATAGCCTACGTCTTTTATAAACTGTCCTGCAGTATTAAGGATTTTTCTACCAGTACTAATTTCAGGCTTTTTCTTTGTTTTTGCACCCATCATCATTAAGCCAGATTCGCTATCTTTAAGCATAAGTCCGGCTGCTTTGTTTTTCATTTGCCCCTTTAGTACATTAGCGGGCGATTGTTTATATGCCATTTTGTTTGTTTTTAATTATTATTATTATTACCTATTTTTTACTTTTTTGACTTATTATAAGCTTCTTTTTCCCAAGGTAAATTTTTATCACCTTCTTTTATACTAGATCTAGGTATTATTCTACCCATCCAATATATATTTTTATCATCATAATCAAGATCACCTCTACGCATTTGGTTTATATGCACTTGCTCATGTTTAATGACATCTTTAGCTTCTAATGGTGATAAGTCTTGATCGATTATTATTGTGCCATTATTATTAGCTTTACCTAAAACGCCTTCTTCCATGTCTACAGAGTACACAGGAGTTTCATCCATTTTAAACGGCGCGGGTTTCATTTTAAAAGCCATAGTTTATTTTTTACCGTATGGTACAACTTTGTTAAGATATGCTTGGCGCTCTTTACAACCACAACCACCTGGTATATTTAAACCATTAGCAACTTGCTCTGCAAACTTATCTATACCTGTAGCTTTAGTAGCACGCGCTATAGTATCGCCTAAGCCTCTATCTTTCATTACTTAAGATCTTCTACTGACCTAATTATTTTAGCGTCTGGATTATCTTTTTGGTATTGCTCCATTGCATAATCCATTTTACTTTTACCCCCGGCATAAGCCTTTTGCGAACTTAACAACGATCCAGCAACACCAAAAGCACCGGCTAAAACTTTTTTGCCTGCTGATTTTAATCCTTGCTTTATAGCTTGTTTTCCTAAAAACTTTGACGCGTCTTTTATTCTTTGTTTTTCAACTGCATCATTTGTTGAAGAACCAGAGCCAGATAATTTTAAAGGGCTTGTAAACCTTGAAGGCGTACAGTGTTTTGATGTAAACGGTTTATATTTCATATTAACAATTCCATTTTCTTCGTGCAGCTCTACCTCTTTCAGACTTCCAGCCTTTAGATCGTGCACAAAATGATTTTCTACGTTTATATGCTTTACTTCCTTTTTTAAGCTTTGATGGTGGTGTAGTTACAGCAGTTGATAGTTTACTACCTGGATTATCTTTACGATATTTCTTAACGCCTTTTTCGGTCATACCCCCACCAGCTTTACTACCAGTGCCACTGCCTTTTTTTACTTCAGCATAATAACCTTTAGATTTCTTCCTAGATGGAGCATCGCCTTTTTTAGTAAACGGTGAGTTGTGCTGAACGTACATAATTATTGTTTTGCTCGTTGAGTAATAGGACCAGCTTTATAATCAGTAGGATATTTTTTAATTTCCATACCGTTTATGCCTGAGCTGCTACCTTTTCCCATAGGAAAACCTGATGTATCAATAGGCCCATCCCACACGTGAGACTCTCCTACTATTCCGCCTTTTAATGGTTGTTTTTTCATAATTATTATTTTACGTTATAAGTTTTTCCGCCAACTTCAAATGTGCTTTTACCCTCCGCTTTTGCATCTTGTACAGCTTTAGAGAATGCATTACCATTTAAAGGTGAATCTTTCATAAACAAGGGTGCGTTCATGCCGCCGGCACCATACTGACGCATCTCAGGTGACCCAGTCATACCTTGTATATTTTGCTGAACCTGTGGCGTAAAACCACCGCCCATTGGCGCCATTTGAGGAGGCACCATTGTTGTTTGCATTGGCTGTCCCGTCATAGGATCTATTTGAGGATTACCCAAACGCATTATTGGATTTTTTGTATAAGCCATAGCTATCTTTCTTTATCGTTATTTATTCTTTTGATTGCAACCTGAAGCATCCTATCTGTATACGCTTTACTTTTAATTACACTTTGTGTTGCGCTGCTGGGAATATCTTCTTCACCTGTAAGTATTCTATAAACACGGGCTAATAGCTGTGTTGTTTTTAAAGATACTTTATATAGACTGCCTTTGCTATCTGATTTGTTACCTCTTCGCCATAATACTATCCAGCCTTCTTTTAGAAGTCGTGAAAACCTATTATTGTCCCAGCTGTATGCATATGTATCAAGTTTAAAATCTGTTTTACTAAAAAAACCTTGACAGTCTAAAAATAAAAGAAGCTCCAGATCTGCATCTTTTATACCGTAATTTCTGCACGCCCATCTTCTAACTATACGGTAGTGCTTTAATACGTTTGAGTCACGCAAATCTGAAGCCTTTATTGTTCTCATAATATAACGACTACATCCTGCGCTTTGATTACATTGTACACTTTATTTTCTAACTCAATGGAATGGCCGGCGTGCCTATCATAATAAATAGCATCGCCAGCCTTTATTCCCACTATATCGGCGCCCGCTGATATTACGCTTGCTTTTGCGTATCTTATATCTTCACGGGCATTTTCTGCAATTAGCAGACCGCCTTCTGTTTTTTGTGAACCTTGTTTTTCTTTTTCTACTATTAAGTAATATCCGATCGCTTTCATAACTGTTCTATTCTAACGTTATTAATTACACAATCGGTTGATATAATTGTTGTGGCTACTGAAGCCGCGTTCCGAAGAGCGCTTTTAGTAACAAGTAGCGGGTCGATAATTCCAGATTTAATCATATTCACCATACCCCCTGTAACAACATTTAACCCTCTGCCTTTAATAGTAGGCTCTTCAAATTCTTCAATACCTGCATTACTAAGTATCGTATAAAAAGGCGCTTTAATTGACTTATAAAGTAGTTCTTCGCCTTTGCCGTCAGCTTTTATTTTCTGAGCAGCATTTAAAAGGGCTATTCCACCACCTGGTACTATACCTTCTTTAATCGCGGCTTTTGTAGCACATATAGCGTCTTCAACTCTATCACGCTTTTCTTTTAATTCAACTTCTGAATTAGCGCCGACTTTTACAACGGCAACTTTTGCAGATAACCTTGCCAATCTTTTTTCATACCTAATTTTATGGCCAGGCAACATTGGCTTTTCAAGTTCTTCTTGTATTGTTTTAATTTTTTCTTCTACCTCGTTAGATTTACCCTCAACTTGTAGAACAGTTTCTTCTGAATTAGTAACAGCTTTAACACAGGTGCCGAGCATTTCAATGTCTATGAGATCCATATCGTCTCCAAGATCCTCATTAATAACCTTAGCTCCTGTAAGCATACAAAGGTCCTGCATGACTTCCTTTCGCGTTACACCATAAGTTGGTAAATCAATTACATTAACCTTTATATTGCCTTTCATTTTATTCATTGCAAGAGTGTTCAGCACTTGAGGCTCAACATCTGCAATAACTAATAATGCTTTATTCTTTTTTATAACATGTTCCAACACCGACTGAATTCTACGTATATTTGGTATTGGCGATTCCGATATCAATATATAAGGGTTATCCAGCTCTGCAGCATTTATATTTTCGTTTGTTATAAAGTGATTAGATTTAAGCGGCTGATCGTATTGTACACCATCAACAACCTCTATTGTTGTATCGGGCTCATCTGTTGTTTGCATAATAACCACACCTGTATTTCCTACAGATTTAAATGCATCGCTTATAAGCTTACCAAGTTCTTTATCATTGTTTGCAGATATAGTAGCTACTTGGTCAATCATATCACCGTCAACCGGTATTGCAATCTTTTCTAAATATGCAATTACTTTTTCAACACCACTTGCAATCCCTTCTTTTAATGTTCGCGAGCTATCTTGATCTAATGCTTTATATGCATTTTTAAGAATTGAATGCGCAAGTACAGTTGCAGTTGTTGTACCGTCGCCGGCTTCTTGTACGGTTTTACGAGCAGCATCTTTTAAAAGTGTTGCGCCCATATTTTCAACAGGATCACGCAAAAATATATTATTTGCCACTGTTACACCGTCTTTTGTAATTACCGGATTTCCTTTATCGTTTTCAAGTATTACGCTAAGACCGCTAGCCCCGAGTGTGGAGCTAACGGCTTTTGTTAGCTTTTCAATACCATTGTAAACCTTAGAGCGAGCGTCGCTACCAAAGTTTAAGTTCTTAACTATTGCGTCAGACATATTAAATTAAATTAGATTATATTAGACAAATGTCTTATTCGAAAGTTTTTACAACTACAGGTCCTTTTGCGAATTCAAGCTTTTTGCTATAGTGCTCAACTGAAGCGTCAATTGCTGCTTCTGCGCCTTCAATAGTTTCTCTTCGCGTTACGTCAACCCAATCGTTATTTTTGCCTGGATTAAGGTATTCGGTTTGAAAATATCCATTTGGTAGTTGTACAATTCGCCAATTTTTTTTATCAACTAAATGATTTAAAAACTGGACTTCTTCTTCGGTTATTTTTGGAGAAGTTGTTCCCCAAGAATAGGTTCTATAATACAGTGTCATAGGTTTTGGTTTTAATTAATAGTTGGTTTACTCTATCCCGAGTAGGGTATATGTTATATATTACTGGTTTTTAGCAATTTTTACCAAGGCACATCTTTAGCAACCGATGTAGGGTTTATCAATTCAGCAATCTGCGAGTCTAAACCAGCCTTTAATTGGTTAACGTCTAAATCGCTAGCTTCTAGCCAACCTACAACATCTGATTCCTTTAAACTGTCAAAAGCTATATAGCTATTAGGGTCCGGCGCGCCCACGTCTTGAGTACCAATTGAGGTTGCTAAATATGCATTGCCTTCTTTATCTTTTTGATCTGAGGTAGCTGTATAGCTCCAGTGTACATTATAAACAACGTCAGAAAGGCTTTCTTCAGTTGGGTGTACATCAAGTTTATTTATTGTCCAATTATATGTATTTGCCATTTTTTATTAATTTATTTGTCTTCTAAGGTTTGTATTTTTTTTTCTAAATTTTTTATTTTATTATTTAACTCTTTTACAGAATTTATTAAAGCGAAAGTTAATGCATGGCTATCAAAGTTGTAAAGCTCTGTATTTTCTTCATCTTCTTCATTTAGCTTGGCATTATATTTTTTAACCGTTTCGGGTATAATATCTTTTACTTCCTGGGCTATAACACCAATATTATTTTTATCATTAGTATCAAATCCTGCTTTTCCATTGTAATCAAAAAGCTTTGGTTCAATTTGCAACAGCTCTTGAAGCCCTGTTGTATAAGGCCGTATATTTGTTTTTACTCTTTTATCAGATACGATAGTCCACGCACTAGATGACGGTTTGGCTGCTGAGTCGGTTCCTAGCTGCAGCTTGAATGACGGGCTAGAAGTACCAATACCACAATTCCCATCGAGAATTAATATATCTGAATAAGTACCTTTTATTTTAGCTCCGTCACCAATTTGCTCTATATCTCCAAGTTCAAAAACAGTGCTACTATTTGGTGTTATTTCAAACCAGCTATCACCTTGGCCTTGAACCTTAAACGCAGCAGTACTTTGGGAGCTATGATCAACATGAAGCCTTGCTGATGGGGATGTTTCATTAATTCCAAAGTTGCCACTCGAATTCAATACAGCTGCTGTTGACCCTGAAGCTTTAAAAGTTATTCCACCACTTGTAGGGTTTAATTCTATATTTCCAGATCCTTGTAATGTGAACGTTGCTCCTGATAAACCGTTTTGTATTGCTAGTCTGTTGGAAGCGCTACCTCCCCATTCTAACAGATTATATTGCCCTAATCGAATGTTTCCTGACACATCAAGTTTAGCACCCGGCGAAGTTGTTCCAATACCTAAATCACCCGTATTTCGTAAAGTCATTTTGGTGTTAGCATTATGCGTACCTCCAATTCCCCAATAAATTGTTCCGGTTGAAGAAGCGTTTGTGATATAATATGAACCTCTATTTCCTATTATACCATATCCGCTAATCCTTGTTTGTTCCCCCGCTGGGGTTGGGTTGCCAGTATCAAGACCGTCAATAATAGCTGCATTGTTGAAACTTGCTGAACCGTTGACATCAAGTTTAGTTGAAGGCGAAGATGTGCCAATGCCGACGTTGCCCTCTGAAATGTGATTGCTAGTTCCGTCAGTATAGAATGCAATTTTTTCAACACCGGCATTGTACATATGCAACCTTGCTTTACCGCCCGCTTTTTCAGCTAATTTTATTAAAGGATTCGTGTTTGCATTTGCTTGAATTGTTATTCCTGAATCAGCAGCGCTTGTTGAATTTGATTTAACTGTTAAAGGTGAAGTGGGCGAAGTTGTTCCGATACCAACGTTGCCCCCGTTAAAATATGAATTACCGTTTGCCCGAATAACAGTTTTAATTGTGTTTGTGTTGTCATACACTCCAAAATAATAACTATCCCTGTGGAATATAAATCTATTTGAAGTTCCGTCCGTCCCTCTTGTAATAAATAAATTTGAAGACGTTCCACTTGTTGCGTTATCTCCGCTTGAAAGAAACCAGCTGCCTCCAGCAGTTGCAAAATTCACAGCAGCGTATCTTGTTGTACTGCTTGAATCATGTATTCTAACAATTGGATTGTCAGAGCTAATAGTTAATTTTTCAGAGGGTGAAGCCGTGCCGATCCCTACGTTGTCACCACTGCTGCCGTTTAAAATTAAATCGTAACCATTATTTGCCCTTAGTTCAACGTCGGCGTTGTTGATTGCCCTAAATCTATTTGAATAAATTATATTTGTACTATTATCAACTCTTATATGTCCAGCAACGTGAAGTTTTTGACCCGGTGAGGTCGTTCCTATTCCTACGTTGCCGCCATTAAAATAGCTATCTCCATAGGTTCTTACAAGAGTTGTAACTACTCCGCCGTCTGTGCCTTTTAAAACCCCGCCAGAAGAATTTCCTTCGATTCTCATATAATGATTTGCATCATAAAGTGCGGCAACATGCCTTGTTCCAGTAGCTTGTATATTTCCGTCAACTGTCAGTCTTTGGCTTGGAGAACTTGTTCCTATTCCAAAATTGCTTCCTGTATTTATATAACTGTCGCCGTTACCTCTTATCTGAACAGTTTGTGTTCCTGAACTAAATATTTGCAGATACCCTTCATCAGCGTCCCTTGTTAGTGT
>TARA_R100001480_G_scaffold24528_1_pt1 | contig 11592 bp, 5 predicted proteins | sample TARA_R100001480 | Tara Oceans TARA_R100001480 (sample SAMEA2622212) | marine metagenome | biome: marine biome (ENVO:00000447); feature: mesopelagic zone (ENVO:00000213) & marine oxygen minimum zone (ENVO:01000065); material: "saline water (ENVO:00002010), including plankton... | reverse complement strand
CAAAGTGCTTTACCTATTGCACAAAGTAATGCACAAGCTTTACAAACTAGAGCAGCTCAAAATTTAAGTAATCAACAACAAGCTAACTTAACTGAAGCACAACAAGAGCAACAGTTAAGACTACAAAACTTATCTAATAGACAAACTGCTGCAAGTCAAACAGCTCAGTTTGCTCAACAAATAGCTGTTCAACAAGGACAGTTTAGACAAGAAGCTGTATTAACAACAGCACAACAACAACAGCAAGTAAGATTACAAAACTTACAAAATAGACAAAATGCTGCTGTTCTTAACGCACAACAACAACAAGCTATTAATGCTCAAAACTTAGGTAATGAACAACAAGTTAATTTAGCGGAGCTTCAAATAGAAGCACAAGTAGAAGGAGCTAATCAAGCTGCAGAAAATCAAGAACGTTTAGCGGAGATGCAAGTAGCTGCAGACTTTTTAGCAAAAAATGCTGCTTTTAAACAAGATATGGAGAAAGCAAATCTTTCTACAGAACAACAAATGAGACTTGCAAATCTTACAGCACTTAATCAAGCTTCATCTGAAAATTTAAATGCTGCTCAACAAACAGAACTTGCAAATCTTAATAAACAAATGCAAGTTAATATTCGTAATGGTCAGTTAGCTCAACAAATGGGAATAGCTCAACTTAGTGTTGACCAGCAAACAGCAATGCAACGAGCTACTATTCAAGCTAATATGGATATGGCTAAATTTACTACAGCTCAACAAGTTGAATTAGCTAATAGTAAGTTTATGCAAACAGTAGCTATAACAAATATGAATGCAGAGCAACAATCTATTATGCAAAATGCTACAGCAATGGCAGCTTTAGATTTAGCAACTGTTGACCAAAGAACTAAAATAGCAGCACAGAATGCACAAGCATTTTTACAAATGGATATGTCCAATTTAAATAATGAACAACAAGCTAATATGATGAAAGCTCAACAGGAGCAACAAAGATTGTTATCTAATCAGGCTGCTGATAATGCTGCAAGACAATTTAATGCTACTAGTGAAAATCAAACTAATCAGTTTATGGCAAATTTAAATGCACAGATGCAACAATTTAATACTAGTCAATTAAATGCAGCAGAACAGTTTAATACACAATCTCAAAATGCTGCAAATGCTAGAGATGCTAATAGAATTGCAGATGTAAATAAAGCTAATACTGCTATAGTTAATCAATTTGCTACTTTAAATGCACAGTTAGATTTTCAAAGAGATTCATGGAATGCACAAAATAAACAAGCTGTTATGCAATCTAATGTTGAATGGAGAAGAAGAGGAAATTTAGCAGATACAGCAGCACAAAATGCTGTGAATGAACAAAATGCTAAAATGGCATTTGGTATGACTTCAGCAGCTCAATCATTTTTATGGCAAGAATTAAGAGACCAAGCAGATTATAATTTTAGATTTGCTGATAATACAGCTACTAGAAAATTACAAGCTATGATAGCTGCTGCAAGTGCTGAAGGAGATGTTGCTAAAAATTGGACTACAAATTTTAATAACATAGCTGGTACAATAAATAGAGTGTTTGGTTTAGGAGATTAATAATGGGATTTTTAAGAAAAGTAGTTAAAAAAATAGGCAAAGGAATTAAAAAAGTTGTTAAAAAAATTGGTAAAGCTTTTGGAAAACTAGGAGTAGTTGGTCAACTTGGTTTAATGTTATTCATGCCTCAGTTTGGTTTAAGTAACATATGGGGTAGGATAGGAAGTTGGGCTACTAAACCCGGTGGTAATCTTTTACAAAGAGCAGTAGGTCATATATATAATGGAGCTAATGCAGTAGGTAATGTTTATAAAACTGTTACTGAAGCTATTGGTAATGGATTTGATAGAGCTACAAATTTTATAAAAGGAGAAGGATTTGTTTTAAGTCCTGAAAGAAGTTCTATATTTGGTAGACCTAAAATAGAAGCTGATATTCCTGTAGATTTAAAAGAAGATATGTTAGAAGATGCTGTTGATAAAGTAGCAGATATAAACAAACCTAATATATTAGACAAAATAGTAGAAACAAAAGATAATATAGTAGCTAAAATTACAGACCCTAATGAAATATCAGATGCAGTAACTAAAGGAGCTGTAAGTGGTTTAAGTCAAAGAGTTTCAATGGGAATAGCAGGAGACCCTCCAGTACAAAGATATACAACTACTAATTTAGACTTAGCAGCTTTAAGAAGTTTTAATGAAGGAAGTCAAATAAGTCAAGTAGATTTTATGCAAGGCAATAATGCTTATGCAAACATGGGAAGCTCTTGGGGTGCTACAAGTAGTATAGCAGCTCCTTATTTAAGTAAAGAAGTATTTTTTGGAACAGGTAGATAAATATGGAAAAATATAGTAAAGAAGGTGTAGATGCATTAGTTAAAGCAAGTAGACCTATACCCGGTCAATCTTTAACAAATAGTCCAGAACAAGCATATCCTTGGGAAGGTCCACCAGAATATACAGAATTTAGACCAGCTTTAAATTTTATAGTTGAACAATTATTAGATAAAGAAGTATTTACTCCTATAATGCAAGGCATAGGAAAAGGAGTTCCTTTAACTGATATTACATTACAAATGTTACAAGCAGGTTTTGAACAAGGTAAATGGAATCCTGATTTATTAACAATGTTAGTAGAACCAACTATTTATACTTTAATGGCTTTATCTGAAAAAGCAGGTATACCTTATCGTGTAAATGGGGATGAAGAAGATGACCTTGATGAAGAAGATGAAAAAGAAATTGCTGAAATGCGAGGTAATAATTTAAAGAAATATGTTCAAGCTAAAGTTACAAATCAATCTAAAGTTCCTTCAGGAGTTATACCAAAAGAAGTTATAGATAAAATAGAAAATGTTGAAGTTCCTCAAAGTTTATTAGCTAGAGAAGAACCTCAACAAGAAGAAAGTTTATTAGCTAAAGGAGAAGAGTAATGTCTACATTTTATGATGATGGTGGAATAAAATTTGCAGAAGAGCAATTTGATATAGCTAGAAAAAGAAGAGATAAAGAAACTAAAAAGCAAGAAAAGTTTAGTAAAAATTTACAGATACTTAATGGTCTTATAACAGGTGCTAATTATGTAATTAATAGTAAAGCAGATAAATTAGGAACAGAAAATGTACTTGCTAAAGCTCATTACTTAACTGCAAATGAAAATGCTAAAATGTTTAACAAAGAATATAATGATTATATTAGTCAAGGATTTTCTCAAGAAGATATACTTGAAATACAAACACTTGATAAACTTAATGATTATATAGTAGAGAGATATGGTGAAGGTTATAAATCAGATGGAGCAAAAGAAATAGCAAGAGAGTGGTCTAGAAATAAAAATAACTTAGCAGCATATAAAAATATGGTAGAAACATATCAAAAGATACCGGGCTTAAGTGTAGAAGAAATGGCAGAAATAATTAGAAGAGATGAAATGCCACCTAGAAATATAGCAGAATTTTTTGGTAATAGTTTAAAAAAAGTTTTTATGTCTCATGATGAAGATACATTAAGTGAAGAAGATAAATTAGCTAAACAAAGAAAGCTTGGAGGATTACTAGGTACAGACTTTGATAATGTTAGAGAAGCTGTAAGAGAGTTTGGTGAACTAGATAATCCTATAGATGAATTAGTGACTAGTATTCAAGATAATCCAGAAAGATTTAAAGTCTACAAAGATGCTCAACAGTCAACTGTTCAAATTCCTATGCGTGATTCTTTTGGTAATGAATCACTAGTTACAAAAATAATTACTTCAGGAATAGGAGAGAATAATCAACCTGTTATTTTTGGTGAACAAATTGTTGGTATAGGAGAAAAGAAAGCCCCTAGACAAGAAATAGACACTAGGCAAGTACCTGCTGTCATAGCCCAAGTAGATTCTATAATAGACTCTATATCAGCTAATAATCCAGAAGTAGGATTACAATGGGAGGAAGTTTCTAAAAGTGGTAATGATAATTTAAAATTTGGAGCTACTGTAAATATAATGAATACTACCGAAGAATTAAAAAGAACATATGGTATGAATGATTCTATGGCATTACCATTAGCTACTGAATTTGTTTTAAATCAAGGTAATGAAGCTTTTATAGATACTGTTATGACTCAATTTGATATAGATAAACTTAGAGGACAAGTAGATACTCGTAATTTTTCTATGTATATAGAAGATATAAATAAAAATAATAATAATCCATTTACTAGAAAAACTAAAATTTTAAATATGCGTAATGATATAGTTGATGAGATTAATAAACAAATGACAGGAGATTCTAAACAAAGAGAATTAAATGCTTTAGATTCTATTATGATAGATAATAATTTACCTACATTAGCAGAAGAAAATAGAATAAAGTTAGATAATGCTAATATACCTTTAGAAGAAAAAGAGTTTTTAGAAGAAGTAAATCAACAAAATGTTTTTATGAAAAGTATGAATGATGTAATTTTTGGTGATGATGGAAGATTAAGTCCAACAGAAGCACTTACTTTAATAATACCCGGATATGGTTTATACAAAGGTTTAAGATTTGGAGGTGCATTAGCATTAAATACATTTGTTAGACAATCAGCTAAAAAAGTTATATCAGACCCTAGAACTTCAAAGTTTATAGCAAAAGCTACAAAATTTAAAAATCCTAATCAAAGAGGTAGAGATGCGTTTATAAATAATTTAAGTCCTACTCAAAAAATTATATTTGATAATATGAATAAAAATGGAACAATAGTAAATGTTGCAAAATTTTCTGATGATATAGCATTAATGAAAGGAACATATTTACTTGGTCAAGTAGCTAGATTAAAAACACCATTACTATATGGAGCTGGTGGAGGTTTATTTATATATGCTAGAGACAAAGATTAAAATATGGCAATACTTAACTTTAAATCCAGTAGTCCTTCTTCTGTTCTAAGAAGAGGTTACACTCTTGATGATTTAGAAAACAACGAACAATTCCAAGAAATATCAGAGAGATTTCTAACATCTGTAGGTGAGCAGTCTGATGATATATTTGAATATTTACGAGACTCTGATTTTAATTTATACAATGGTATGCAAAGAGCTATGGAGTCTGGTAACTTTAATGAGCAACAAAAACAAGATTATAAATATCTTCGTTCTACTTTTGACAAAGCAGATATGGGAAGTCTAAGACAATATGCAGAGCTTATTAAAGATTCAACAATAGATATAGCTACTGACCCTACTTTGTTAGCAGCTATGCTTTTAACTCCTGTAAGTGGAGGAACTTCTTTAGTTGCAAGACAAGCATTAGCTACAGGAGCTAATCAAGGTTTAAAAAACATTGCTAAAAGTAAAATTACTCCTCTTCAAAGCACAGGTCTTTTTGCTTTAGAAGGAGCTACTTGGCAGGGTCTAGATAATCATTTTAGGCAACAAACAGAAGTAAATACTAATCTTCGTAAGTTATATTCTAATCCAGAGTTAGTAAGTAGTGCAGCTATCGGAGCTTTGACAGGTGGTATCTTTGGAGGTCTTGCAAATAAAAATAAATTTTTTGAAGAAAGGTTGCAAAAACTTTATAGCGATGATGGTTATAGAAAAGAAGCAGGTAGTGATTTAGTATATAATTTAAGAAAAAAGAAAGATGCTTTCATAGCTAAAACTGTAGGTAGTCCTGCATGGAGATTAAAAACAGATGCAGAGTTTTCTCCTACTGCTAGATTACTTGGTCAAAAACTTACTTCAGAATTTAATAAGAGTTTAGTTAATAGGTCTAAAACAAGACTAGGATATTCCTATGGAGAAGATTTAGCATTTAGAAGAGGTAATTATAAAATAGGATATGAAGCTGCTATAGAACCTTTATATGCTACAGGTCGTATGTCTCCTGAATTAGGAGAAGAAGTATTGACTATTCTTAGAGGTGGACAAGTTCCGGGAGCTTCTAAAGCTGTAAGAGATACTGCAAAAAATTTAAGATTATATTTTGATAGTATCAGAGAAGATGCAATAGAAGTTGGAATAAATGTAAGTGAAATTAAAAATTATTTCCCTCGTAGTTGGAATAGAGAAGCAATAGAAGCTAACCCAGATGTATTTAAAAAGTTATTAGTTGATAATAATATAATACCAGAAAAAGAAGTAGATGATGTTGTTAAAGGAATGCTTAACAAACAAAACGAACTTTATAGTTCTCATTCTAATTTATTAACACAAGCTCGTAAGTTTGAAAATTTAGATGATAATCAGTTTAAAGAATTTTTAACAAATGATTTACATAGCGTTACTACTGATTACTTTATGAATGCTGCTAGAACTATAGAACATAAAAAACATTTTTTAAGTAAAGGTTCTGATGTTAAAGTTGGTGGTAAAACAGAAGCAGGTAATTTATTATTTTTTAAACAAAGTAATGAACAACAATTTGTTGAAAGATTTATTAATCCTATACAACAAGAACTAGAAGAGTTTGGTAGAACCTTAAGCACTAAACAACAAAGAGAACTTATAGATGTTTATAAATCTATAACAGGTCAAGTAGATTATTATAGAAGTGATACTTTTCAAGCTATATATGATGGAACTAAATTAGCAAATGCTATGGCTTATTTGCCTTTAGCTACTGTTTCTTCATTATCAGAAGCATTTATAACATTAGGTAAAGCTCCTACTTCTTCTGCTATAAAAGGTATGCAAGATGCAATAGAAAACTCTGGTAGAATATTTACTACAGAAATAGGACAAATATTAAAAGAAAAACACAAATTAACTGATAATGAAATAACAAAAGAAATGAATAGTGTTTTCTTAGCTGTAGATGAAGCTATGGCAGATTTAACAAATCGTTTAGATGGTGAAGGATTACAAAATGAAACTTTAAAAAGAGGAGCTAGAGGTTTTTACAGATTAAATCTTCTTATACCTTGGACTAAAACTGTACAACTTGCTGCTTTTTCTACAGGTAAAGATTTAATACAAAGTAATTTAAAACAACTTTCAAACCCTACAGGGTTAAGTAAAAATAAAATAGCTAGACTTAGAGGTGAATTAAATGATTTAGGTGTAGATATTAAAAAAGGTTTAGCATGGAATAATAAATTTGGAGACAATGTAAACATAGCTGCTAAAGAAGATAACTTTTATAAAAATGATATTATAAGAGGGGCAGGTCGATTTACAAACGGAGTTATATTACAAACAGGAAGAGAGTTTGCTAATGTTCCTTTGTTTATGACAAACCCTAAGTTAGATATATTTACACAGTTTTTAAGATATCCTACAGTATTTGGTAATACAGTATTAAGAAATTTTGCAAAAGAAACTATTACAGATACTACAGTTAATGCTCCTAAATTAGCTGCATTTGTTGCACTATCTATTAATGTTGCAAGAGCTACTAACTACTGGAGAGCTAATGAAGATGAAAGAAAAAGAATAGAAGAAGAAAGTGATTGGAGAGATACATTAAAAGCTTTACAGCGTGTTGGTTTACTTGGTCCAACTGAATATCTTTTAAGAGGTTTAGAAGGTATGGCTTATGGACAAAATCCTTTAGTAGCTGGTGTAGGAACAGGTGGTCCTATATTAAATGATGTTATAGGTATGACACTTTATGATAGAGGTGTATTAGAAACAGTAGCTCGTAAGCTTCCTTTAAGAGGAACTAAAAATGTTTTTGATAGAGTTGTCGGAGATATAATGGAAGAATATACAGGTATTAGAGAACCTTATACTCCACTTGAAAAACAAGCAAAAGAATTAGATAAAAAGTTAGGTGGTGGATTTCAAAGCACAGCAGATTTTGTAGCAGGTATAGAAGAAACAGATAAGTTATTTAAAGAAATAGATTTAGACAGAAAACTATTTAATATTGGTGGTAGAGTAGGTAGAGGATTACAAAGTAAACTTAAAACTATATATTCTAAAGTTGAAGATGATATGGGTGGAGGTAGTAAAACAGAAGAAATTTTTATGGATAGTTATGGTAATTATTCTCCTACACTTAAAACTTTAAGTGAAGATTCTCCGGAAGATGTTACTGGTACTAAATTATTTAAATGGTTACAACAACAAAGAAGTGCAAGAGGTATAAAACAAAAAGAATTAGATTACTTAGAAGTAGAAGAGTTTATAAAAAACTATGAAGATTTTAATGGTAAACAAGTAGCACAAGCTTTGTCAGATTCAAAATTAAAAATTATTCCTAGTATAAGATACTCACAAGTCCAAACTGATGAAACATTAGAGTTTGATAAAACTATTTTTAATGCTGATGAAGCAATAAATTTTCTTAAAGAATCTCCTGAAATTGGTTCTGAGCAAAATTATATATATAATCAACATCCAGATATCTATTTACCTGTAGGTAGAAATGCAGAAGGTTATGAATCTAATCCTTTTCAAATGATAAAATTAAGACTTACCTCAGATGAAGAATTAACTGAAGGTTTTAATATTGAAGATATAGGAGAAGCTTTTGCTTTTGGTAATACTGAAATAGGTTATCAATTATATTTTCCGGGGCTAGAAAAAAGTAATTGGGCTAATTTTGATGAGATAACTGAAGCAATAAATGAGTTTGGAGCAATGCCTATGAATCCTACAGAAGCTAAAATAAGAATGAACGATGTTTTAGTACAATTAGGAATAATGGATAAGTCTTTTCCACACTCACAATATGATGTACCTGAAGCTATACATAAAGGTATCATAGATGAAAACTCTCCCGGAGGAGAGAATTATAGGAATTTTGTTTTTACTGTACAAGGTCCTAAAACTTTAGAACTTAAAATGAACCGTATGAAATATATGCATTTTGATGATGATAAAGAACTTAAACAATTTGGACATGCAGTTACTAAAGATAGAGTCTTAAAACAACCTATATTTAGAAAAAAAGGTGAAAAATATTTACCTCTAGGTTCATTTAAAACTTTAAATACTTTAAATGTAGAAGAATTACAATCTGATTATATGTCTAACCTTATTGATTTTGGAATAGATACTCCTACAAATAGAAAAATAGCTAAAGAAATTGAAAAAGAAAGTGACAAAGCTATTCAGATTTTACGAGATAAAAGATTTGAACTAAGAAAAATTTTAGGTCAATTAAGAAAAAATAGAGATTTAGAGTCTAGTCCGAATATAATGTATGGTCCGGGCAGCTATATAGATAGAAGTGTTCCCGGTGAAGCAATAAGAGTAACTAATCAAAATCGAACAAATTTACGAGACATTGAGTTTGACAATTTTTTAAATAATGAATATACTGAAGAAGAAATAAAATTATTAAATACATTTATAAATGATTGGAATAAAACAGACAAATTAAATTTAAATGTTTTTGATGATTTAAATAAACAAAGAGATGGAAATACTTCTAAAATAAATAAAGAATTGAATCAATTTATTAAAGATTCTAGAATAGAACTTGGGGAAATTAAAGAAATTAAAGTTACTGATTATGATAATTTTTATAAAAGATTTTCTGATATAGAACCACCAAGAAATCAATATGTAAAAGAAGAAGTAGATTTAAATGAACTTAAAAAATTAGATACAAGTTTTACTGATATTAGACAAGAGTTATCTATAAATGGAAAATTTGTAAAAATTATTAATGAGAAATCTGCAGTTCCTAAATTTTATGAGTTAAGAATCTTAGAATCTAATATTGATAAAATGATAAACAAAATTAACAAACTAGATATTAAGTATGGAGACCCTGAAAATCTTGTAGTAGATAATCCAATACAAGATGATTGGTACAAAAGAATAATAGATAGACTGTTATCCCAAGCTATAAAAGAAAATATGGATGCTTTGTCTATAGTACAATCAGACATTATAAATCAAAGATATAGTGGTGATGGTAAAGCAATTAAAGATAATTTATATAATATAAAATATAAAAAATATTTAGAAAAATTAGCAAAAAAATATAACAGTAAATTTGAAGTATTAGAAATAGACCCTAAAAATCTTGGTGATGAGCCTTTTGAATATTTTGATTCGTATAGTATGGAAGCTATAGATGATATATCTCCTTATAATAAAGATGAATTATTTAAAGTTAATACTTTAATTATTACTGATGAAATGAAAAAAGAAATATTAAAAAGAGGAGACAAATCTTTTTCTACTGGTGGTTTGGTTACAGGACCAAAAGTTCCTGACACTAAAGAAAATCCAGCAGATAGAAAAGACCCTAATACAGGATTACCTTACTCTGACCAAGTTGTTAGACTTGGTTTAGCTGAAGGAGCTTATTTAAAACCATATCAAAAAGAAGTTGATATTAGAGGTGAAAGAAATTTTATAATGACTGAAAAATTATTTCATGGTTCACAAAATAAAGAATTTAAAAGAAAAAAAATAGACAAAGTTTTAATACCAGAATATGTAAGATTAAAAAAACAATTTCCAGAAATTTCAAAAAATATTTCTTACGGTGAGGCTACTAAAAATTTAAAAGAAATATTATTAAATAAAACTAAAGATTTTGAAAGCACTAATAGAAACTTAGCTAGAGGAACAAATTTATCTAAAAGTTCAGCATCAGGATTTTATCAATATATAGAAGGAAGTGTTGTTCCTGCTTACAATAGAATGGAAAGATATTACGGTAAACAAAATGCACAAAATATATTTGGTAAGGCATTAATAAATAATGATTCAAGTGTTTTAACAGAAGAAGAACAAGATATTTTATTTATTGCTGATATGCTTCAAAGAAAAGGAACTGATAATTTAATAGCTCCTATATTATTTAATAGAGATAATCAATCTGCTAAAAAATTAGTATTAAAAGAACATCATACTTTAAGAACAAAAAATAAAGATTTATATAATAAAACTATAAGAAGAGCTGATTTAATTTGGGGTAAATAAATGGGATTTCCTTTTGAAATAATAACCATGTTAGCATCAACTGTGCTTGGTGGTATGATGAGTATTTGGGCTGAAAGTCGTAAAGCTAAAGCAGAAAATGAAAAGCTTCTTATAACTCGTGGTGAGTTTGATATGAAAGCTAGAAAGCAATCACTTGACCATGGATTAAAAGATAAAGGATTTGCTTGGACAAGAAGAATTATAGCTCTTACTTCTGTATTTGCTATTGTTCTTTTACCAAAACTTGTTGCTGTATATTATCCAAATGTAGATGTTACTGTTGGTTATACTAATTGGCAACCGGGAATATTGTTTATAAGACAAGGCAGAGAAGTATTTGAATGGGTTACATTTCAAGGTCTTGTAATTACACAATTAGACACTAACTTAGTATCAGCCATTATAGGTATGTACTTTGGTGGTAGTTTAGCGAAAGGAAGATAATGAACGCTAATCAATGGATGACTTTATTAGAGACTGTAGGTATTCCTGCAGCTTTTGCAGTAGCAGCAGGTTTTTTAGTTTGGAAACTATTTAATCATTTAATAGCTGATGTGCATAAAAAATTAGACACACAACATAGTATGATAGTTGCATTAATAGATAGAGTAAGACAAATGGACAATGATATGATTAGAATAGATTCTATGGTTAGAACAGCCATGAATATATCTATAGATGTAGATAGATTAGCAAGAGCAGATGGAAAAAAAGACCAAA
>TARA_R100001480_G_scaffold35460_2_pt1 | contig 11642 bp, 14 predicted proteins | sample TARA_R100001480 | Tara Oceans TARA_R100001480 (sample SAMEA2622212) | marine metagenome | biome: marine biome (ENVO:00000447); feature: mesopelagic zone (ENVO:00000213) & marine oxygen minimum zone (ENVO:01000065); material: "saline water (ENVO:00002010), including plankton... | reverse complement strand
CAAAAAATAGCTGATGAGATTGACAAGATTGATGAGGTAATTACACCTATTGACCAGCTTGATGCCGCCCTATCAACCGTAACTGGTCAGCGTCTTCGGGCACGACAAGAGGGTATCAACACAGGTGACCTACGAGGTGTAACTGTAAAGAGCCTTCGTAAACAAGGGCTGTCACGAACAGATGCACAAAAGCAATTTGAAAGTCTGGTCAAGGACAAGGTAGCTAAGTTTGAAGCAAAACAAGAAATCCGTGACCTGAATGTCAAGATTGAAGCCGCCAGACAGCGTGGTGACATACCAGAGTATATCACTCTGAAGAAACAGAAGGACACAAAAGAGCTAGAGTTCAAGAACGCTGAGTTCAAGCGTGAAGGTATGTCAGGTATCTATAATGCCATAAACAAGCCTATCAAAGTTATGAACGAGATTATGATTAGCTTTGTGTTCTCACCATCCACTGTGATTGTGAACATCGTTCCTTCTATTGCCAAGATGGTCTACAAGCCACTTCTCAACAACTTTATGAAGAGTGGGTTGAGTCGAGCATCTGGTAGAGCGTTGATGGCTGAGTATTCTTCTATCTTATCAATGCAAGGCACAGCCTTGAGGTCAGCTATCTCAGCATGGAAATATGAACGCTCCATGCTTACAGGCGACTCATCTAAGTTTATAGAGGGTTACAACACAATTCCTAAGAACTTGACGGTTGCTGGCAGACGTATCCCCATTCCCGTGGGGGGTGTTATACGTTTCTTCCCTAGGCTTCTTCTGGCATCTGATGCTTACTTTGAGCAGATTCACTACCGGGCATTTCTAGTCGGTCAGGCAACAGCCGGAGCTATGGAAGACGGTATTGCCAAGAAGATGTCAAAGACAAAACTAGATGCTTATGTTGCTAAAAAAGTTAAAGAAGCTGTTGATGAAGGCTACTCACCTGAACCTAACGCTATTGATGTTCTCCGTGATGATGGCATCTCTCGTGGTCTTTCTGGTAAGAAGCTAGAAAACTTTATCAAGGATGAACTTGACAACAATCAATCTGCATTTCTTACAGCCACAAATAAAGGTGGTAAGGATTATGTGCAGGATGTGTTGTTTAAGCGTGACTTCTCTGGTGAAGGTGCTGTTTCACAGTTCGCAAAGGGTTACGAAGGTTTTGTTAATAGAAACCCAGTAATGCGACTTGCAGGGCAATTGTTCTTCCGTACACCTGTTCGTGTATTTGAAGAAGGTCTTAGACTTACGGCTGGGCTAAATCTTATCTCCCCTAAGTTTATGAATGACCTAAGAGGAAAGAATGGTGAGCTACGTCAGATAAGGGCACAAGGCGAAGCTCTAGCGTCATATGCGATTGCTGGCTCAGTGTTCTCTCTGTACGCCACAGGTAACATCACAGGTTCGTTAGGCCAAGATTACAAACAGCGTAGACAAGCAGAAAACGCTGGTGAGCTAGAGCCGTACACTATCCGTTTCAACGATGGTAGTACCTTTAGTTATCGTAACCTAGACCCGTTTGCGACACCCATCAAAATTATCGTTAATGCTTTGGAGCGTTACGAGACATTGATGTATCGCAAAGAGCAGGGTGAACGGGTTGACGATACAGCTTATGAACAAGCCTTTCGTATGTCAGCGTTGGCTCTGGGTTCAATCACACAGTCTATTCGTGACGCTAACTTGGCATCAGGTGTTGATGCTATAATTAAAGCGTTTGAAGATGCTAGTGACCCAGAAAGCTCTGACCAAATCATTAAAGTGATTGGGCAGAAGGTGCAGACCTTTGTACCTAACACGCTCTACAAAATACAGATGCTGGACAATCCCGTCCTTGGTGACCCGGCAACACTGGAGCAGTTTATACGTCAGCGTGTAAACCCTGATGACCCATTAGTTCCTAAACAATATACGGCACTAGGTAACCCAAGACGGTTATCCAACCCAATGCAAAACCTAATTTACTTTGACCGTATTACCAACGAGGAACGCAAACGTGGTATGTCTGAATCTGAACTCAAGGTAGAACAGTTTCTATACCGCCTAGCACAAGTAGGTGACACACACTTTACTGCACCTTACGAGAACAAATATCTTCCCGGCTATGACTTACGCAAAGAGAAAACCAGAGATGGTCAGGAGTCTCTGTATGATAGGTGGATGAAGTACACTCGTGAGGCTGGTGTAGTTGAACGTGTGGGTAGTCTAATGAACCTACCTATGGGTACAGCATCAGACGTAGGCTTTGCAGAACGTGAAGTAAAACGAACACTTAATCTGGTAAGAGAGCAAGCATTTATCAGGCTTATGAAAGAGCAGGGTATGCTTGACATTTATCGTGAAGCGGTAAGACGGAGTGAACTCAACAAATCAGGGCAGAACTATGTCCCTAACATAATGTTTCAAGGAAATAATTAAATGTCTTTTGCGATTACAAGAACAAACGGTGACGGTAGTACCCCTACCTTTGCCATCGGTTTTTCATACAGGGATGAAGCCGACTTAATCGTGAAAGTCAATGGTGTAACAAAAACCCTAAATACGCACTTCAAAGTGACCACAGGGGGTACAATCATTGACTTTTCTCAAGGTTCGTCCCCTCTTGGTAACCCACCAAACGGTCACTCTATCTTTATCTCTAGAGCAACCAGCCAAACTTCACGCCTAGTGGACTATGCGGCTGGCTCAGTGTTTAAGGAAGCTGACCTTGATACTGACTCTGAGCAGGGCTTTTTCATGGCACAAGAGGCCATCGACATTGCTAACGAGGCTATCACGGTTGACGCTAACAACAGATGGGATGCTGGTAATAAACGCATCATCAATGTTGCTGACCCTGTAGACAACCAAGATGCGGTAAACAAGCAGTTTATCTCTACCAACATTCCTAATATTACCACGGTAGCTGGCATCTCGTCAGACGTTAGTACAGTGGCCGGGATTGCCCAACACGTTAGTTCAGTGGCTGGGGATGCTACTGACATTGGTACAGTAGCTACAAATATCTCTAGCGTAAATACAGTAGCCACTAACATTGCTGATGTGGTGACTGTAGCGAATGACCTTAACGAAGCTATCTCTGAGATTGAGACAGCGGCTGATGACTTGAATGAAGCTGTGTCTGAAATTGATACAGTTGCTCAGAATATAAGTAACGTAAACGCAGTCGGTAACAATATATCTGATGTTACTACAGTTGCTGGTATTTCTAGTAATGTATCAACAGTCGCTGGTATTGATTCCCAGATTAACACTGTTTCAGGGATTTCTTCTAGCGTTCCTACAGTAGCGGCAGTGTCATCTAATGTAACAACAGTAGCTGGCATAGCTGGAAATGTAACAACAGTAGCTGGCATTTCTTCAGATGTATCCACTGTGGCATCTAATAATTCAAATGTGACATCTGTAGCTGGCAACGCTACGAACATCAACACGGTGGCTGGTGCGGCAACCAACATTAACACCGTTGCCTCTAACCTTACGAATGTAAACAACTTCGCAGATACATACTCTGTCTCTGCAACAGCCCCTGCTAGTCCAACTACAGGTGACTTGTGGTTTGATAGCACAAACAATGTGATGAAAGTCTACGATGGCACTGGCTTTGTTAATGCTGGTTCATCCGTCAACGGTACTTCTCAACGTTATAGTTATGTAGTTGGGACATCTAGTGGAAGCTACACAGGTTCAACAACCGTATTCCCTGCTACTTACGATAGTGGTTATGTAGACTTTTATCTGAACGGTGTGAAGCTTGTAGCTGGGACAGACTTTACAGCTACTAACGGTACAAGTATTACGCTAACTACAGCCGCCGCAACTAGCGACACGGTAGATATTGTAGCCTACGGTACGTTTAATATTACTGATGTTGGGGGTTCTCTCTCTACTTTAGGTATTGATAACCACAACCTTATTACGGTTACAACTGATGGTGATGTGACTCTAACACACACAGGAGATGCCGCCGCTTCCGGGCCAAGGTTTGACTTAAAAAGAAATAGCCCAACTCCTGCCGCTAATGATTTTATTGGCGCAATGCGTATGATGGGCGAAGACTCCGCATCTAACGAAACTCTTTATGCTGTTGTAGGCGCACAGATTGGTGACCCAACAAACGGTCAAGAAGATGGAATAATAGAACTTAGGACTGCACAAAATGGCACTGAAGCTGGTGCGGCGTCCATGACACAAATACGCCTTGATAGCACTGGTATTGATATTCCACGGACTAACGATAATCTTAGAATCGGCCCATCGGTTGAAGGTCAAACTGGCGCAAAGGTTATGATATCAGAGGGAGATAGTGGAGTATCCCCTCAAGGTGAACTATTTATTGAAGATAATGCTACGGTACTTCTTCAGTTTGCTAGTCCAAATAGCAGTAACAATATTATCAACTTTGGTGACCCAGAAGACCACGATGCTGGTGAGATTCAATACAGCCACAGTACAGACACAATGACATTCCGTGCTGGTTCTACCAACGTAATGTATCTTACTTCTGGTGGACTTCGTATCGGAGCAAACAGTGCATCTAACGAGCTTGACGACTACGAAGAAGGCACTTTCCAAGTAGGACTAACAGGTAGTAATTTAGATACTTGTAAGTATGTAAAAGTTGGCCGCATGGTAACTGTGACTATAGGTGATGGTGCTGGAACTGGTAGTGGGGGTACTTATGTTTCTGACGGTGGTAGGTCGGCAGGGGCGGCAGTAGATGTCTTAACTGCTTCTGGTCAAGGACAACTTCCATTTACTCCTTCTCATATTTGCCACGGTATATTTATGGGGCGTTCTCTTAGAACAAGAGATGGCACTGGGCCAGATGGTAATGCAACATATGTTTGGACTGCCGCATCTAATTCTGCCCAATTATATATAGGTAAAATGACCCAATCAGATAATAGGTATAGTGTTATAAATGGTATTATTTCAAACGATGACCAAATCAGGTTAGAGAAAGAAGCTTCCCAATCTAACATAGCTATTGCAACAACCTTTACCTACTTCACAGATAGTTAATACGGAGAATATAAACAATGACTTTAAGTAAAACTGTAACCGAAGATAAAATCGAGATTGTCGGGAACGGTATTCTACAAGTCCGTACACTAACTGTGGTTAGTGAGGATGGGGTAGAAATTAGCCGACAAAACTCAAGACACGTAGTTGAACCTTATGTGTTTAATACAGAAACAAACGCTTTTGTAGAGAATGATATTTCTGGACAATCAGCAAAAGTACAAGCTGTCGCTAGTGCTGTATGGGACGCTGATACAAAGGCCGCATTTCTAGCAGGGGTTACTCCTACTGTTGATAATGACACAGGGGAGTAAGCCATGACTAGAGCAAGAGATTTTGCAGATGTAATCAGTGGGAATTTTGATATTCCTGCTGGTTCACTAACAAACGCTGTAGCCGCTGATGGTTCAATTACAACTGCTAAACTAGCAGACGATGCTATCACTGCGGCAAAGATTGCTGATGATGCTGTTGTTGCGGCGGCTATTGCTGACAACTCTATAGGCTCTGCGGCATTAGATTTAACTGCCAATTATGATTTCACGGGTACTGTTACTGGTACTAACGGCATGACGCTTTTGCAGACAGTGAATGACACATCAAATGTTGATTATGGTAGTGATGTAACTGTTTTTAACTTTGATAATCACACATCCACATATCACACGTTTTTCTTTTCGTGGTCTTTGAAACTAACTGGTAATGGTAATTGTCATTGTTATTTAGCAACAGCCGATGCCTCAAATACTAAACTAAGTATGAGAACAGTTGGTAGGGGTTGGATTGATAGTAATACTTCCGCTACTCCACAAATAGGAACAGGTAATTACCACAGGTGGGGGTTTAGAGCCGCCGGGCCGGGAATAATGAGTATGTGTCAAGGCTACATATTCAACGGTCAAAGAGGCGATAATGATTATGATGCTGGTATGGTGTTTATGTCTAACTGGCACTACTCAGGTTTTGGTCAAGTAGCCGCAAAACACGCAAACATGGTGTCAGCTAGTGGTGACCAAATATCTAGAATTATGATAAACCTTGACGGCGCAGATAGCGGTGCGGCAACAAATTTTAATGCAAAAGTAAAAGGTTCTTTGTGGGGGGTAGTATGAGCATTTCTTATCCTACAGACACAGTTCATGGAACACAGGCTCACGGTCTTTTTGAGTTAAGAGCCGAAAGAGATAGGCTGTTGTCTGAGTGTGATTGGACACAAGGTACAGACAGTCCTTTGTCCGACACACAAAAAGCTGAATGGGCAACCTATAGACAAGCTTTGCGTGACATCACCATAACCTATAGCACAGTACCTTTATGCCCAAAAGGGATGCTAGATTGGGGGCAAGTTACTTTGCCTACAAAGCCATGAGGTGGTGAATGAAAATGTCACAGCAATTAGAGCCTGAACTAAAGGTTCAGATGGAACTAGATGCTCACGAGAAGGAATGTGCCATTCGCTATGAGATGGTACAGAGTAAACTTGAGAGCTTGGATAAACGGATGTGGCGACTTGAAGCCATGATTATGGGGTCAACGGTAATCATTGTTGGCCTCGCCTCATCTCTACTTATGAGGTTAGGATAATGATACCACTTCCAGTAGTTGATGCAGTACAGATAGCATTAACTCTCACCATTATCATAATGTTGATGAAAAAATGACACACGCTTTTCTGCTCTTTGTGTACCTAGGATTAGGGGCAGAAAAGAAATTAGTTAGCAACGATATGTACTTCTATGACATCAATCGTTGTAACTACTTTGCCTCACGAATAACCCGTGAATATACCAATTCATATTATCGCCGGGGGTCAAATATTACAGCACACTGCTTGCCTGTAGTTGTAGGAAAAAATATAGAAATTTACGAGTAGGGGGATATGCCGATGTTGGCAGAGTTAGCGGCGGCTAATGCCGCATTTTCCGTTATAAAACAAACTCTTGCCAATGGTCGTGAACTCGCATCTGCTGGAAAAGCTATCGCTCAATTTGTAAATGCAGAAGACGAGTTACAGAAGCGTGGCAACAAAAAGAAGAACTCATTCTGGCGTAAAGTCGGTGGTAGTGCTGGTGATGACCTAGAAGAATTTATGGCCTTAGAACAGCTTCGGACAAAGAAAGCTGAACTAGAGTCGGCCATGAAGCTCTATGGTAGGGCAGGACTCCACGGAGATTGGGTTAGGTTTCAGGTTGAAGCCCGTAAGCGGCGACAGAAAGAAGCCGAAGAAATGAAACGTAAGCGTCAACAGATTATCGAATATAGCGTAGCCGGAGCATTGATACTCCTAGGCGGTGCTGTAGTCGCATACTTTATCTGGATGCTGACGTTAGCAGTTAGGACAAACTAATGATTAACGTATTACTACAAGGGCTGTTTGGTGTAGCCAGTAATGCTGTCGAAGGTTTCATCGAAACCAAGAAAGCAAAGGCCAAGCAAAAGCTCGTCAAGATTGAGGCTGAAACCAGCATCATGGAAAAGCAAATTGCTGGCGAAATCGATTGGGATGTAGAAGCAGTAAAAGGCTCAAAGGAAAGCTGGAAGGACGAGTATTTAACAATTTTGTTCTCGATTCCCCTGTTGCTTTGTTTCCTGCCGTGGACTGTCGAGTATGTAGAGCGTGGCTTTGCGGCACTCGCTATGACACCAGATTGGTACAAATATACCCTTGGTGTAATCGTATCAGCATCCTTTGGTATCAAAGGCGCAACCAAAATGTTCGGGAGTAAGAAATGAAACTAGACGAACTAATGGATGCCCTACACTCAGAACTAGGGATGAAACTACTGGAACGCATCCGTGACCCAGAAGTCAAAGCGTCTGACCTCAACGTAGCCCGTCAATTTCTCAAGGATAACGACATTACCGCTATCCCGGCAGATAATAATGCTCTAGCTCAACTATTAGAAGAGCTTCCATTTAACGAGCAGGAAGACCTCATACAGTAGTCTGGGCTACCTACCCACCAGACACCCCCTAAGACCCCACTCAGAGGGGCTTAAATCGCCATTAAACACCTATTGGAGAACTGAATGTCCCTCTACAGAAACATGAACAAAAGAAAAAAGGCTGGCACAAGTCGGTCAAAGAAGAAATCAACCATCTCACCAGAGATTTATCGGAAGATGAAACTCAAGAAGGGTGGGTTTGCACCTAAGAAAAAACGTAACGCTTAGTAATGAGTCTACGTCAAAGAAACTATTTTGATTTTAGTAGGCTAAAGAATAAGAAACGAAGAGTTACTTATAAATCACCAGTAATTTTTTATAGGAGTAAAAAATGCCAAAAGGTAAAGGAACATACGGTAGCAAAAAAGGAAGGCCACCGAAGAAGAAATGATTGAAGGCGACAGTTTATTGTGGTGGCAGTGGTGGCTACTAATAATGATTACTTTGAACACCACAATAAACGTCATTGTGTTCTTCAGACACAGATTTAGGAAACAAAAAGATGGCTAAATATAAAGGTAAGTCGGTCAAACTTAATAAGCCTAGTCGCATCTCTAAGGGTGAACCGGGATATGGACGCAAGAAATCCAAGGTCTATGTCAAGGATGGCTCACGGGTCAAGAAGGTTATGTTTGGTGACCCTAAGATGAAGATTAAGAAGAACCAAGCTGGTCGCAGAAAGAACTTTAGGTCACGCCATAACTGTGCAAACCCCGGCCCGAAAACGAAGGCACGTTACTGGAGTTGTAAGGCGTGGTAGATAATAGAATTAAGGACTTCAAGAACTTTCTGTACATGGCATGGAAGCACTTGAACCTACCAAACCCAACACCTCTACAGTACGACATCTCAGATTATCTACAGGATGAGGACGGACGTAGGGTAGTCATCGAAGCGTTCCGTGGCGTTGGTAAGTCATGGATTACATCTGCCTATGTTTGCCACCAATTGTTGCTGAACCCACAGAAAAACATCCTAGTGGTATCAGCATCAAAGACTAGGGCAGATGATTTCTCTACCTTTACCCTACGCCTCATCCACGAGATGCCCATACTGGCACACCTGAAGCCTAAAGATGGACAGAGGATGTCAAAGATTAGCTTTGATGTTGCCCCTGCCAAGGCTTCACACGCCCCTAGTGTTAAGTCGCTAGGGATTACAGGACAACTTACAGGTAGCCGTGCTGACCTTATTATTGCTGATGACGTAGAGTCTGCTAATAACTCTATGACACAGATGATGAGGGACAAGCTGGCAGAAACCATTAAGGAATTTGAGGCTATCATCAAGCCGGGTGGACGTATTGTCTTCCTAGGTACGCCTCAGACAGAGATGTCAATCTACAATCTTCTAGATGAACGTGGATATACGACAAGGATATGGCCTTCCCGGTATCCAGATGACAGGCTGAAGACTGCCTTCGGGTACAAACTTGCCCCCATCGTAGCAGATGTAGACATACTAGAGGGGCAACCGACTGACCCCCAGCGATTTGACTCCGATGACCTGTTAGAAAGGGAAGCATCCTATGGAAAGTCTGGTTTTGCTCTTCAATTCATGCTTGATGTTAGCCTATCAGATGCTGATAAGTATCCACTCAAGCTTAATGACTTTATGGTCGTTTCTGGATGTTCTAGTTGGACTGATGCACCCGTAAAAGTGCAGTGGGCAAGCGGCAAAGAGCAGTTAGATGCCTACAAGCACCTACCTAACGTGGGGCTGAAGGGTGACTACTGGTGTGCCCCTATGACTATCTCTGATGAGACAGCCCCTTGGGACGGTGCAGTGATGTCTATTGACCCGGCTGGTAGAGGTAAAGACGAATCTGCCTACGCTGTGGTTAAGATGATGAAGGGTCAGTTGTATCTGACAGCCGCTGGTGGCTTACAGAATGGCTACTCAGAGGAGAGCCTAGAGGTTCTCAGTAAGGTTGCCAAGCAACAAAACGTCAATAAGATTATCACAGAGAGCAACTTCGGTGACGGTATGTTTACCCAGTTGCTGAAGCCTGTGTTGTCTAAGATTCACCCTGTGAGCATCGAAGAGGTACGCCACAACACCTCTAAAGAGAAGAGGATGATAGACACACTAGAGCCTATCCTCAATCAACACAGACTTGTGGTAGATGAAAAGGTGATATTGCAAGACTATCAGTCTGAGGTAGACCTCAAGTACAAACTCTTCTACCAACTGACAAGGTTGACACGAGATAAAGGCTCTCTGATACATGATGATAGGCTTGATGCTCTGTCTATAGCTGTGAACTACTGGGTAGAAACCCTAGATAGAGACATTCAGGAAGCTGTAGCAGACCATAAGAGAGAACTATTAGACATCGAACTGGCTAAATTCATGGAAGCTTCTGTGGGAAGAAAGCCAAATACAGAGAACTGGATAGGGTTGAGATAATTAATACCCACCATATTAGATAAAAAGGGACACTATAGGGACACCTATAAGACATAGATATAAGAAATGTATGTAGGACTATCCCTATAGATACCCTATAGAGGAACTATAGATACCATTATGAACGATAATGACAACGTAGTTAAACTGTTTGAGTCCATTGAAGATAAAGTTTTGGACTTAGTTGAGGGTGAAAAGGCTGTAGTAGTATTGTCTTTAGATGAAGATGGGCTGTCTATTGGCTCAAACTCTGAATTTGATACGATAATTATGATGCTGGAAGCGGCTAAATATCGGTTACTAGAGGGTATGTCCTACCATTAATTTTGATAAAAAAATCTGAGGGGGGTACGTAGAGTGTCCCGGCCAAAATTCCCCCGTGCCACCTCTCGCCACCCCACAAAATCAGCAAGGCCAGCCCCTGCCTGTCACGCAATTTGTCACGCTGTCAGGCCATGCGGCAAGGCTTGCAAGGCTTTCCGATAGAATAGCAATCAACCGGGCATTGTGACGGGTTGGCCTTTCGGTTTTTCGTTTCGGCGTGTCTGTCTTGTGGTCTATTTTTTTTCTTATGGTGACGCTATCGGGGCTTTTAGTGTCGCAATCAGACTACTTTTATATAACCGTTGTGGCACTCTCAAATTACTACTTTCGCCAGAATATCCGGCGATACGCTATTTGACATTGTGAGAGAAACGACAAGGGTTTGCATGGCCGCACGGCCAGCACCCGTGCCAATGGTGGCCGGGTGTCTTTTACGAAAGGTAAACCCTATGTTTAACACTACAAACACCGTTGTCGCTATCGTTGCCGTATCGCTTGCCGTTGTGGTTTCTCGCCGTTGGCTTACTCGCCGCCGGGCACGGGATAACCGCTTTGGCCTGTCATTCGGTAAGCACTCTATCGGTTTTCATTTTGGCAAGCTTTCGGCCTATGCTTTCCCGGCATCTGGTCGCACCCTGAACCAGCGTTTTCTGGCTGTTAAGTAAGGGTGGCCGCAATGGATGAAAACGATATTATCTGCAAAATTGACGCAGAAAGATTAGCACAACGGATAATAGACCAATCAAACAGAATGAAAGGCTGGTCTATGCGAAACATTGTCAAAATGGTGCGTGATGAAATGGGTGGCCGTGCCGCCTATCATGCCCGGCAGTACATCATCCGGGAATATTCGGATGCTTAGTGTGCGGCAATGGTTCAAGCTTGCCGGGTACACCTTTTTAGGTGGCCTTGCAGTCATAGATATCTGGCTGTTGCTGGTTATCT
>TARA_R100001480_G_scaffold86534_5_pt1 | contig 11662 bp, 7 predicted proteins | sample TARA_R100001480 | Tara Oceans TARA_R100001480 (sample SAMEA2622212) | marine metagenome | biome: marine biome (ENVO:00000447); feature: mesopelagic zone (ENVO:00000213) & marine oxygen minimum zone (ENVO:01000065); material: "saline water (ENVO:00002010), including plankton... | reverse complement strand
ATCAAATGGAAGTTGGACAGCAGCACCAGCAAGACCATTTGTTATTTTAAATGCAATATCTGCGCTGTTGCCGATAGCAGCAGTACCTGCAGCAAGACCTGAAAGAACATTGTTATAACGGACTGACCACAGCTCACGTGAAAACATATTCATGCCTTCTCTGTTGAAAAGCAAGTTTTTAAAACTGAGTTGCTTGTCTACCCATTTATACAAAGCAGCAATAGTATTAACATCACCATCAGAATGTCTGAAGGCATCCATCAACGGTTTAAGTAGTTGAGGATTCTCACGTCTAGCGGCTTCAATTGATTCTCTAAACTGCTTAATATTTGCATGCCTAGCATTTTTAGCTGTAGTGAACTCACTATTAATAAGTTGAGTAAGTTCATAAGCATCATCTGACTTACCTTGAAGTCGAGTCAGGATATCTTTATTTTTAAGCATCCAGCCGCTGATGTACTTATTAAGTCCATGCTCAGCCATCAAAAATTCAAGCTTATCGAGAACCATTTCTTGAACCCGATTGTCATCAGCAATCTCTTGGAAGGTTTCAGCACCCTGAGCAAACGAAGTAATTTCACGCCCAAAAGTATCCATAATACGAGCACTTGATTCTGTAACTTGTCTACCTAAATAGAGATCAATAAGATCACGCATGGCAAGTTCAGCGCCAAGGTTTTGTACTTCGTTTAAGAAATCAACCTTAGTACCATCTAAAAGTACTTGTGTAGCACGATCATCCAAGAATAGATTTTTTAGATCAGCTGGTGACGTACCAGGATTCATGATGTCTGTATAAACCTTCCAAGCGGCATTACTCATGCCAGCACGTGTAACTCTGAAACCATTGATAACCGCATCAAAGTTGCCTGCTTCACGAGCAGACTCAGCCACACCAAGAACAGCGTTACGACTTCTACCTAGCACATTCGCTTGTCTTACCATAGATGAAGACAAGACAGGTGCAGGATCACCAATAGCACCTGTGGTTTTCAGGTAAGTAACGTCTGCCATGTTTCGGGCAACGTTAAGAGGTGGTGTGCTTTGAGTAGCAGTAGAAGCAGCTCGTGCAAGACGAGGCATCATCGCTGGTTCGTAATAAGCTGCACCAGCTTCCAACAGCTCAGCAGCCTCATTATCGATTTCACGAATCTGTGTTCCTTCTGCTCTTTCCATATGGGTTTCAAGAGCAGATTTGACATTGGCATCTGAAGTGCCGGTTTCATCAAGCTGCTTTAAAAGTCTTTTGTATTCTGTAGTAAGAACATTTTTGTGGTAATCACTAGGGTTGGTAGCTAGAGCCTCTTCAATTTCAAGAAGTTTGAATTGCGTATCAGGATCTGCTGCATTACGAGCAGCAGCTTGTTTGGCAGATCTAGAAACTTTATCTTGTGGATAAAACCACCGTAATGGGTTGAGACCTTTTTGAGCCAGAAAACCAACCACGTTTCCAGCAACTGAAAGGCCAACTGATTCACTCTGATTCTTATACTTACGGATTTCTGCTGTGTCACTATCGAGTGTCTTCCATTGTTCAGGGATGGGTGCAAAACCTTTAGGACCAAAGACACCTGGCATTACGTCAGATATTGTCCGCATAGCGTTGTCATCTTGAGCAAGCTCATCGTTAACTTCTAAAATAGCAAGATCAACAGCTGCATCACCTGCAACAGTTAAAGCTCCTTTAGTAATTCCCGAGACACCTAATTTAGATACAGCAGTACTAACTCCAGCGCCACCATAAATAGCAGGAAGTACAACAGAAGAAATCTTACGAAGTGCTTTGTACTGTGATCCATCACGATTAGAAACTTCGTCCCACATTTTTTTGAGTGAAGAAACATCGTCAGGATCAATGTCAGTATCTCTTTCAATATCTTCGTCACCGATGCCAGTTAAATAATCAACAGTATCTATGGCGGTGTCGATAAGACCCATGCCCATAGCAACACCAGCATCCTGGATAGGATTATTACCTTCCAGCCATGTCATTGGCCTGACAGGAACACCATTTTTGAAGACGACATTATCTTTGTGGTAGCGTTGACCATCAAAAACTACAAAGTCTTTGTCTTCGTCATCTTCTTTAGGTTGTTCCTCCGTCTCTTTAGGCGGTACTGGATTATCTGTTAGTTCTTCTTCTTCTTCAATAGGCTCGTAACGAGCATCCTCTTCCGCAATCTCCTGTTGGATGCGGAGAAAACTGTCAGACATTAATTAGCCTCCTGCAAATATCTAAGGAAAATCCTGTTTCCCAATGAATCAGGAGTTTTGGTGCCAACACCATAAGCATCACAACTGACGTGATAATTAGTTGTTGAACCAGAACGACCCTGTGTTCCAATAAATGCTCCGGGTTGTAGTTGTTGTCCAACACGAAGACTGCCGTTTACCGTGCCAAAGTGTGCACAACGCATTTCAAATACATGTCCTGAGTCAGGATCTCTTACGTTTAATTCAACATAATTACCAGGACCACGACGCTGATCACCCTTCTCTAAATGGAACTGTTCGTCATTACCTCTTACAACCTTTACAACTTTGGCTGCAAATGGGAAATAGAAAGGAGTACGAGCTTTGCCATTTCCAACAACAAAATCAATACCGCCTTCACCTGGATCTTTAGGGTCAGTAATAATGATTCCTTGGTTAGTACCTGATTGAATGCCAGTTACACCAAAACCACCACGTTCAAGAAAACGCTTATAAACAGACTTTGTATATTCCTTCATGTTTGGATGACCAGGAGCAAACCCTTTGTAATTAGCGTTGTCCCATTGATCAACAGCTCCAGGGCCTCCATACCAACCAGCAGCTACACGACGAATCAGTTCTTCACCTGTATAACCAAGAGCAGATTGCTGCTGCAACCTTTCTCTAAACTCTCCATTAGTTACAATCCTCTGAGCAGTAGGATCTGCATTAAATTGCTGAGGCGTCATCGTGTATCCGAGATGCTTTTTAGTCCAAGAAGGAATGTTGGTCGAAAGAATTTGACTTAATCCAGTAGCACCAGAATCTGCACGATAAGCAGAAGGGTCGCCACCGGATTCTTGATTAATGATTGCATCGACAAGTGCACTATGTGCTGCTCCACCTTCTCGATAAGTCTGGATGTTCTGAGACATATATCGAGGTTGGCTATTGCCATTAGCTAACGCTCTCTGTAACCGCTGTTCTTCCACAAGACCTCTTGCACCTTGCAATGCAATTTGAATCTGTGGATCGTTAGCACCTTGAGTTCTAAGTGAGCGTTGAAAGTCAGTTTCAATACCTTTAAAAGATTCGTCAACAACTTTAGCGTTTTGATTAAAAGCTTCGATTGGAGTTAGTTCGCCATCAGACGCTTCAGCAATTTTGTAATATTGATTGGGTATGACAATTTCTTTGCCTTCTTTTACTTGCTTAATTAAATCGAACAGTACAGGTTCAGGTATCATATTAGTGGTATTAAGTGTATTTTTGTCAGCTGTATATTGAGCAAGCTTTTTTTTCATATCAGCAATTTGGGCTTCCTGGCCTGCATTTAACCCTGTTGCACTGCCCGAAGGAGTTGCAAAACTAGGAGGGACAAATTGAGTAAAATAAGTAGGTCCTGTCGTTCTGTTTGCATTTCCTCTGCTAGATGAAGAAGAATTAGCTTTAGATTCCTCCTTATATTTGTCAACCCGTGTTTGGACATCTTTTAGAGGGTCATTAATAGTAAAGACGCTCTCTCCGTTTAGGATCAACTTATTAACCTGATCAATTGCTTGTTTATGTGCCTTAGCGCCATCTCCAGGATCAATACTGGAGAGCTCCATAAAAATCTGTTCGTAAAGATTTAAAGCTTCTTCTAATGCTCCAGCTGCTCCAAGTGTTGATTCGTTTGAGAATTTAACTCCAAGCACTTTGCGAATACTCTCTTTTATACTCTGGGAAGCACGCTCTCTGCTATACATCCCGACCTTTCTAAGACGCTCAAATTCCCTAGCTTGGTTTAAATATTGATTTCTAAGGTTTGGATTAATATTAGATTCAAGAACATCACGAACAGTAAGAGTCTTGTTACGAGCCTTCTCTTCTAATTCTTTTTCTTCTGCCTCAGCTTGTTTAGCATCAAGAGTGAGATCCACGTATAGCTTTTGAAATTCTGAAATCGCACTGGGTGAAACAAGATTCTCAGTTAGGTTTTCAACAGCTTTGTCAACATCAGCTGCGGTAAGATCTTTACGATCCATTTGCTGCTTCATTTGTTGCCTCCAAAAAAGAAGAAGTTCCTCTTCGTTAGCTTTTCTTTGAGCCTTTTCTGCTTGACGTAGATCATCTACTCTTTTCGCAGCAGCTTTTTCAATGTCGTTCCAGTATTCTCCAAGCTGATCTTTTAGAGTCGTCTTACCACCACCTACATGATCAAACTGAAGCGTTGATAAAACCTGAATCAGATTCTGCGATAGATCACCAGAGTCAGCTGCTTTTTTTAAAGTATCAGCAACGTCTGCTCTTCCCATTCTATTTGAACGGAGCTGGGACATAGCAGTGTTAATAATTGCCTGAGGTTGCTTTTTCTTTACAGAATTAAATACGTCAAGCTCATGAAGTTCATCTCGGGTTTTCTTTTGCCGTTCAGCATTTTCACGGGACCATCTTGCAGAATGAGCAGTAACTGCCTTTGTTAGCGGTTCATCGACAAGGGATGCAAATGCCTCTGTTGTAATATTGGAAAAATTATCACCAATAAACTGACGTGTAAATGCAGCTTGCCAAGCCGCCATATCAGCTGGTTTAGTAATATCGTTATATGCTTTAGGTACACCATCCTCACCAATAATGGTTAGGGTTTCCTTGGCATTTTCTAAAGCAAGAGGTGCGTCAGCAGCAATACCCTGAATTTGTGCACGTTGATATGCTGCAACGTAGTAGGGATCTCTACTGCGTACTTCCTCAGCAATAATGGAACCAGTCCCATCTTCTTGCTCAATATCGTTAGCAACTTGATTTGCTAGTTTAGACGCATTATTAATCGACTGAATAGTCGAATCTAATACACCAGGATTTTTATTTGCACCTGTGTGATAGTCAAAGTGTGCTTGAGCAGTTTGCTCTTCAATATGCTTTGAAAGAATTTGACCGCCAATTTCTGCAAGTGACGAGCTAAATTTACCAAGTTCTTTTAGTACGTTACCCCTAGTCTGCTCATTTTGAATTGCACTTCTTATGTCCTCTAAAGCAAACTTTTGATTTGACTTAAGCAAATTACTTTGACGTTGCGCCTCTTGTGACTCCAGACTTGCTGTGTCTGGTTCTCTGTAATAGCTAAATGTCATCAAATATACCTCGAATAGTTAAGGTCAGGGATATCCATCTCATACAAATTACTATTAAATGAAGGCATCCCACTGATTTTCAAACTTCTACTGAAATCCATCTTATTTGTATTACTGTATGGAGATTTTGGTTGGAATTTGTTGAATGCATCAAGACCTGTTGATAACCCCCCAGTAATACCAGCAGCCAGATTCAAGTAATCCGTGAATCCTTTTTGTGGTGCTCTCTGTGGTACATAATCAGTGATGTAGTTTGTTTGGATAGGCGCAGCTGCAACAGTTGACAGTTCTTGTGATCTTGCCTCTTGCATCCGTCTATTTATACCTATGCCCTCTGTATATCTCGCTAAATCAGCAGCACGTAATTGTGATAGTCCTGCTGCTGTTCCTCTGCCAGATAGGGCTCGTATTCTACTATTTGTAACCTGGTTAGTACCTAACCTTTGTGCCATCTGTGCATATCTATCTCGGTTTTTCAGTACGAACTCGTCTAGAGCATTATCTATAGCTGCTTTTGATCTTGCTCTAGCTTCAACACCAGCTACTTCAATATTATCTAGGTTTGCACCTACTCTTGCTTTTCGGTTTTGAAAGCTTGCATTTACTTGAAGTTGATTGAATAACCTTCTTTGGTTTTCTGCATCAATTTCTGCAACCCTCTGTTTATTAGCTGCGTATGCAGCATCAGCTGCACTGTTATCAAAAAATCCTCCAAGGGCTCCAAGTATCTGGGAACCTCCAGAAAGAATCCCTAATGCTGCTGGGAATACCATTTTGTAAATAGGATAAAGGGTAAGTTGTTGGGACCAAATTCAACCTCTTCTATAAAGGTAAATCCCAAATATTTCAGCAACCTAAGGTGTGCTGTATTGCGCTTATCTACATAGTTCCACAGAAGATTCTCGTTTCTGCTGTCTATAAAGCGTTTAGCCTGCCTAGCAAACAGAACAGGAAAGTCATGGATGGCTGGTGTACAGAGCATCCAGATAGCTCCGTTGTCGCCTATCCCAGCTAGTCCGGCAGTCCTGCCGTCAGGTACTGTGAAATATATGCAGAAGCCTTCTAGTGCTTCCTTAGGTATTGCTTCTACAGGATCTACACCATACCCTTCAACTACTTCTCTATGGTCTTCTAGACGTAGATTAGAGGCCACCTCTAAGGCAGCCTCTTCAGTAATTTCGTGTATAAATTTAGATCCGTTTATAAAATCTGTTGGTGTACTCTCCTTCCCAGGACATTGATTCAATGTTTGTTGGTGATGGATGAGTTGAAGAGATAGTAACACTTACGTTTGTATTCCTTTCGTAAATTGGAATTGTTCTAAAACTCCCATCTAAGTTGGGAGCCCTGTTTGCATTGTATCCATCTAGTATGGACGATTCATGTGTATCAACAAAGTCTTGTTTGCCTGTACGTTCAAGCTTTGTTTTGAATTCTCCAACCGGTCCAAAGTTTAGTTTTAGACGTTGGACTATTAACGAAGAACTCGTATCAGATACGATTTTTGTACCTTTTGTAGCGGTTGGGTAAATAGTTGGTAGTTCAATCTTCATCTCATATTGATGACCAACCCTCACTGGATCCGATGACCAGTCACCAGTCAGACTAACTGTGCCGCTGCTAACAGTACTTGTTTCATACCTTCCTCGATTGTCGTTTGTCTCAGTTACAACAACAGCTACTGGTTTGCCGTTAGCCAGAGGAGTATCAGATGGTAATGATAATGTAGTGGTATTAGTTGCTGAGTCATAACTTAATTGACTTGCGGCTAAAGTTTGATAGTAGTCAAGATGGACATTAAACTCTCTGCCACTCTGTGAGACAAATGGACGAGAAGCTGTATCTGTTAATTGTATCTTGCATAGCTCGTAATCTTCACTAACGATGTAGTATTCATCGTTAATGATAAATTGATGAAGTATGTTTTTTTCAAAGTTCCATACAAACCAGGCACCTTGCAAACGCTGTTCTGTATTTCCAAAATACTTGAAAGCATAAGCAGTATTTGTACCACGCTTACTAGCAACAATAAACTGATTTTCTCTTGAGTTGGCTACTGTGTCAATATCTTTTGGCAACAGCCTTTGTACATTCTTACTGTTTTCAATAATCTGTGGTTGAGATTCTCTGTTTACGTTGATCATTTCAAAGAACCTGCTGTATTTACCAGCATTATCAACAAAAGCTATGCTTGTACCAAGTGACAGTGGCGATACATTAATATTGTAATTATAGGTAGATAGAGTGTACATCTTGGCCGTCTCTGGATTCAAGATATCACTATCTGTTGAGAACAAATATTGAGCTGTGCCACTAAATAAAACTAGACCAGTATTGATTTCAGTTCCATCGACCAAAGCGTTCGGACTCGATGAACTACAAGTGATGTCAATCCTATCTATTCCAGAAAATGTTAAAGCTGTTTTTTTCCAGAAATTTCCTAGGTTTCCAGGTTGCGACAAAATTAGTCTGCTACCACTTAACATACACAAACGGTCTCTATGAAACAAAAGCTTGCTGATCTTATTATTTACAAAGCTTGGTTTCTTATTTGTATTTTCATCACCAACTTCACGGGTGCCCCAGCTGTACTGCTCTAGGGTCATCGTTGTGGCACCAGTACGTTTTAAAACATAAGGTAAGGTTGCAGGATCAAATGAAGTTGTAATACCAGGTTCAGCACATTCTTCCCAGAAACCAGGACCATCTCTATCGTTTTCTCCAACAAACTTCAGATAATAATCATCTTCTCGTAGGTCAGCACTGTTCGTCACCTTGACAATCATGCCATGTTTACAACTTCTAGGTAACTCACTTTCATCATTAACAGTATCTGTAACGATATTAAAAAGATCTTTATCTAGTGCCTCTACGTTGAACGCACTTGTATGTGTTAGGTAAATACCATTACCAATAATCTGTTTGCTGACACTTGTAATGTCTTGTGCAATTCCTGCAAGGACTCCAGCTGCATCAAGTGTGTTCTGATTGTCAATATCAATCGGTGTTGGTCTGATGCGATTTAGATTATTCCTGTAAGAAGTAGTATTAATCTTATCGATATTGATAGTATGCGTACGCCCTTCGATAGTTACATCAAAGCTTGTATAGTTTCCTGTCCAGTTGCCACCATATAAAAGATCTACAGTTACTGTGTAACTAACAAAATACTTTACCTGAAGTTGATCATCACTGTTAAAAGTTTGATCTCCAATATATGGCTGTCCTGTGCAAGTTACTCTTACAGCAATTCCAGTATTAGGATCAGTATGGATTTTACTACCTGCTAAATCGACTTGCACAACACATGTAGGATGTGTATTACACGTTACGTTAAAACCTGGATCATTTACTGAAACAACTCTCGCCGATTTCTCAGCAGTGTAGGTATTGTTGTCGTATATGTTTAGGCTATAAGATCGTCTAGGTATTACTTGTCTCAGCTCCACAAATACAGAGTTTGCATCAGGTTTTGTGGGAGCCGTAGCTGTACCCATATTAACTGTTTTAGTTCTATTTGCTAAGAACGTTGTATCGTTAATAGTGAGTGCCTGAATATCTTCATCAGCTGCATGAGTTAGATATGTATCAGGTGAATTAGTTTTAGTGATTGTCATTTCTAGGCCATCGTTGCAGCGCCATACACGAACATTTCCGTCACGCGCTACTTGACCAATATATGACCCTTCATCTTCATCACGATAATATTGGAACCAATTGCCTGCTGACTGGACATTAGTAAGAGTTTTGACAAACTCTAGTCCTGGTCGTTTTGTTAATCCATCAATGAGATCAGGTACAACGTTCTCAGCATTTCTAACCTGCCCAGGTAGTTTCTGTTCATCTGGATACTGAGAGATACCTCGATATAGATCAGGTATTGTTTGAGTAATCGTTGCCATCAGCGCCTCAATGCTTGAAATGGTTGATATGTAACGTAGTTTGTATTATCTGGGAATCCCATAAAATTGTTATCACCCTGATTGCATTCATATTCCATGCATGCAGCACGTGCTAAAGCTTCCTGTTGACCCAACAGCTGTACTAGCTGTGGGTTGGAAACAAGTTGAGTTGCAGCACGTGTAGAAGAACGATATGTAATATATCGCTGAAATACCGATGGAATATCTTCGAAGTCATAGACCCGAATAATATCTACTTTGATAGTATCTTCAAACTCAAACTTCTTAGATACTTTGTCATATAGCTTTCCTGCTCTCTTTACAATATTCATTGTTCTATCGTGCTTGTTGCCGCTTACGTCAATACGTAATGCATCAGTGGGCCAAACAATATATTTTGTTGTTTGATCAGGTGCCAGTGGTACTTCTTCTTCTCTGTTAAATACCCACCCTTCATTCTGTACATCGATTAATGATTCTTTAAATATATTGTACACATAGCTGACTTCTGGGTTTGTCATATCAAGCGTTGTCAGTGGCGCTTGTCCGATGCTCCCCAAGATTGAGTTCACAGCGGATAGTTCGGTATCGGTGCCAATTGTTGAGGACATAAGAATAAAAAAAAGGGCCTCCGAAGAGACCCCAGTAAAGAATAAATATCAGAATGCAGAAGGTGCAGTACCACCCACATACAGCTCAACGGCTGCAGCAGGGTTGATGTAGTCAGCGCCCATTGCAAGGCGTCCAAGCAGTACATCGCCCTGGTAGATGACGGATACGTCTCCACTAGTAACCTGTACTTGTGGACCGATTGCTTCGACAACACCGGCTGCTTCCTTTTGGAAGATCAGACCAGCAGACACAGCGCCGAATTCGGAAGCAGTGCCGTAGTCGTTGTTGATGCCACTAGAGGCACCGGAAGCATCCTCCAAGGAAGGACCGATGAAGTCACCAGTATTGCCAGGAGAAGTCTGACCAGTAGTACCGGCATACTTGGTGCCGTACTTGCCAAGGAACGGAATGTTCATTGACTTGTAGATGTGGATACCAGCGATCTCGATGACACCGCTGCCGCCTTGCAGAGCAGTGCCCTGAACGTCACGGTTTACAAGACCATTAGAACCAACAGCTTGGATCAGTTCGTAGTACTGGCGGGGGTTCAGGACAGCGCAACGTCCGTCTGAACTAACGCCCTTTTCATCTAGAGCAGCAGCAGCGTCATAGAAGGCTGCGACAAGTGCAGAGGAAGAGAACGCATCAGATTCGTTAGAAGAAGCTCCAACGCGAATCTGAGTACCACCGGGCTCTTCAAACCCAGTTGCACTGACAGGAGATGCCGCACGAGCACCGCGAGCAATAGCGCGGAAGATCAAACGGTCATACTTTTCTGCGAGTGCATAGCCGATTTTGCGGCTAATTTCGCTTCGCAGATCGTAATGAGAAAGGGTTTCATCAAGGTCATAAACGAAAGCTGAACTGATCAGCAGGTCGTCAACCGTGATGGTCTTCTCAGCCACCGGGGGTGCACCATCGGTATTACCGAGGATTGCATTACCAGGCGTATGGTATTCAGCCTTGGTACGGCCGGTGTAAATGAACTGAAGACTTTTACCATTCTTCAGTGTACGCTTCATCACAAGATCGCGAGCGATCGCGTTGTGCTGGAAGCCTTTGAACATCTCGCCGGAAAAGAGCTTCAGGTACAAAGCTCGCTTATCACCAGCGAGGTTAGCCTGACCTACCTGTGTAAGAGCGGTAGTCAGGGTAGAATTTTGTTGTGCCATTTTTATAGAGAGTGTTTATCATTAACTCTCTGAACGTTCAGAGTTATTCAGTTGTAAGTTGTGGTCTATCCCACCGTCTAGACGGCTAAGGGTATCCGGCTTACCGGGCCAAAGCCAATTGATGGGCAGGGGTTCACACCCTGCCACCCGTTTTAACGGATCATCGTTTGTATGCGACACCGCGATACTTGAGCTTCAGTTCCTTGACAGCTTGCTGCTGCTCACGGACACGTTGCTTGAGTTCAAGTTTCGTCATTGTGTTTACCTCCGAAGAGATCCCAAGACCCCGTTCCATGCCTTGGGTAGCATGCGTCTTCTACATCGTGTCAAACAAGACTTCAAGTTTTAGTTTGTCTAGTTGAGCTTTAAGTACCAGAAGAGCTTCTTGCTCATCTGGATCACCACCAGGCCAAAACTTAATGTAATGGCTGACAGCTTTATGCATAAGTTCAACGTAAGCATCGTTGACTCTAATCTCGTATTCCATAATTAAGAAGATGAACGGACGGGTTTATTAACTATCAATAAAAAGTCCTTTTATGTCGCGGTGAGCTAGGCCGGTGATCCCAAAATATATAGGAAAATATAGAAAGGACTACCAGCAGAGTTGTCAATAATATCACTTTGATCTCTTCTTTTTTTTGCGAAGAGCTTCAATCATTGCATTTTG
>TARA_R100001480_G_scaffold5119_2_pt1 | contig 11746 bp, 9 predicted proteins | sample TARA_R100001480 | Tara Oceans TARA_R100001480 (sample SAMEA2622212) | marine metagenome | biome: marine biome (ENVO:00000447); feature: mesopelagic zone (ENVO:00000213) & marine oxygen minimum zone (ENVO:01000065); material: "saline water (ENVO:00002010), including plankton... | reverse complement strand
ATTTCGGCGCTTTCCACGAAAGTCGTGACGGGCAGTTCCTGTTTGGCGGAACGGGCGGCTACAACGCGTTTGACCCTATGGAGTTCGGTGATCTCGATCAGGGGCCAAGGATTGCGCTCACGGAAATTGAGGTGGCCAATAAACCGCTTCACGCGGTCGCGATGCTGGCGGACGCCGGGGGACTCGCGCTTGATTACAACGAGAATGCAATCACGTTCGAGTATGCGGCGCTCGACTTTCTGGCGCCGGAAAACAATCTATATTCGGTAAAGCTCCAGGGATTCGATCAAGATTGGACACAGCCCAGCAAGCGCACGCGCAGTACCTATACCAATCTTGACGCAGGCCACTACGTATTCCAAATACGTGCCGCCAACGGTTACGGCGCGTGGAGCAACAGTCCACTTGAGATTGGCGTAACGATTAACGCAGCACCCTGGGCAACGCCGCAGGCCTATTTCGCCTACTGCATACTCATCGGTGCGGTGTTATACGGCTTTTTCCGCTGGCGTTTGCGGGTTATCGAACGCGAGGCCCGCATCCGACAGCTGGCATTTTATGATCGCCGCACCGGCTTGCCCAATCTGGACCTGTTTACACAGCGAACCGCAGCAGCCTTGAGCGAAGCCAGCGACGATCAACGTTCACTGGTTGTCATTACACTCCGACTCAAGACCTTCGCCAGGTTACGAAATATCCTCGGCCTGGGTTCGGTGGATGAACTGTTGAGCACTGTAGTGCCACGTCTGACACAGCAAATGTTTGGCGCCGGGCAAGCGACCACAACCTGTGATCTGGCGCGTATAAGCGAGACCGAGCTAGCAGCTTATGTTCTGTTGGACGACCCGAAAAGCGAAGCCGCGATCTGGGCAAACAGGTTATGCAAAGCGATCTCCACCCCTGTTTATCATGATGGTCGCCAACTGCACGTTTCGGTGTTTGCAGGTATCGCCACCTTTCCACAGGACGGGAACACTGCCATCAAACTGATAGAGTCCGCCAGCACGGCTGCTCAGGATAACGATGTCGGGCAAGCGGAGAACTTTGCATTTTACGATCGCAGCATGACCAGGCGTGCTATCGATCTACTCAGTTTGGAGAGCGACCTGCGCCAGGCCATTCGCGAGAACTCGCTGGAAGTGTATTTGCAGGGCAAATTTGATTGCGGCGGGGTGCTCGTTGGCACGGAGGCACTCTGTCGATGGATGCACCCTGAGCGTGGCGCCATTTCACCCGGCATTTTTGTGCCCCTTGCGGAAGAGTCCGACCTCATCCTGGAGCTGGATGAATGGGTGATTGAGCAGGTCTGGCGTCGCTTGCATCACTGGCAGGCGAAGTACACAAATGTGTTCAGCATCGCCGTCAACGTGTCGGCGGATACCTTCGTAACGGGCCGCATTTTCGCCGTTCTGGAAAGACTCAGGGACCGCTATCCCCTCGAACCTTCGCTGCTGGAAATTGAAATCACCGAATCGGTTCTAGCCAGCGATCTGGAGAAAGTGACCCTGGCACTGCGGCGCATCAAGGATTTGGGCCACATGCTATCCCTCGATGACTTCGGCACCGGTTACTCGTCATTGACGTATTTGCAGCGCTTTCCCATCGACAAACTTAAAATCGACCAGGCATTCATACGGGATATCGAGACAAAGCGTGATCAACAGGCCCTGTGTAGTGCGATTATCGCTTTGGCACAAAGCCTGAACTTGCAAACTATCGCCGAGGGCGTCGAGAGTCAGACGCAGCAGGATTTGCTGGTGTCGCTCGGCTGTGACCGACTGCAAGGCTTTCACCTTCACCGGCCGGAGTCGATCGCTGACTTTGAACGGCGCTTTTTTCTCCAGGGAATAGTCTGAGGGCCTTTTTTTTCGGGTACCGATCGAGCAGATAAATCGAGCGTGCTGGCTGCCGACCGACACGAGCGCAGGAGATTCAGGCAGAGGTGCAGCCGTCGTCCTTATTGCTGTGGCTGCCATCGCAGAGTGGTGCCGCACCACTCTGCTTACAAGCACAAAACGCTACTTTACCGCTCTCATGCGCCGTGTATTTCAACGGTGCGACCCCCGTGCCTTTATGTGATCCATCACAGAATGGCTGGTTGGCACTGCGGCCACAGGCACACCAATAATACGTTTCACCGGCTTCCACAAGTGCCGGGATCGGACGATCACCGGCACGAACAACGTCTGTCATCGCGCTTCCTCTACCATGCAACCTACCGCACCCTCGTGTACTGCTTAAAAGGAACCGCCATTGACTTGCAACAGGTGCCCGGTAACAAACTCGGCCTCATCGGATGCCAGATACAAAGCGGCATACGCCTGATCCTTTGGTTGCCCGATACGCCCTACCGGTGGAAGATACCTTTCAATCACCTCACTATCGACTTCACCGAGGATATTGGTTTGCACCAAACCGGGAGCAATCGCATTTACGGTTACACCCGCATCAGCCACTTCCCTCGCCAACGCGCGAATAAAACCCACCTGCCCGGCTTTCGCTGCGCTGTAATGCGTCAGATGCTTGTCCCCGCTTACCGCACTCATCGAAGAGGTCACGATTATGCGGCCCCAGGATTGCTCCAGCATTCCGGGCAACACTGCCTTACATCCGTTGAATACCCCGTATAGGTGAACCTTCATCATGGTGTCCCACGCTTCGGGAGAAATATCCACGAAATCCGCACTCGGAGCGATACCTGCGTTCGCACAGAAGATATCCAGTCCACCGAGCGCTTCGCGAGCCTGATTCACACCACTGTTCACAGCATCAAAGTTAGTCACATCAAAGGGGACACCAACGGCCTTGCCGCCCTCCGCCTCGACCAATGCAATAGTTTCTTCAATTCGGGTCGGGTTGATATCGTTGACTCCAACAACCGCTCCATTCTGCGCGAAAAGCAACGCCATGCCCCGGCCAATGCCTGACCCTGCCCCTGTGATCAAAGCCTTTTTTCCCGCTAAACGCATACTGCTCTCCTATTATTTACAGAAATACTTTAAAAGAAATGCCGTATTCACGCGGCCGGCTGTAGTAAGCCTCACTGGAGCCCAGGCCTCGCACGTCCACTCCGTTAGTCATATAGATTTCGTCAGTGATGTTGGTGACGTAGGCGGACAGCTGCCAGTTATCACTCGAAGAGGTATAGGTTGTTCTCGCATTGAACTGCCAATACGCATCGGTTCTCAATTCGTCGAAGTTCTGCACCGAACGCTCAATATCATCTTTAAATGCGGAATCCACAAACCACACCAGCTGACCGCCATTGCCCAGTGGCTGCGTGTACTCCACTGCGGCGTTGAATGTCAGACTTGGTGACTGTATGAACTCGTTGTCCAGGGTCGCAGTACCGGCATCAATGACGCTCTGCCCCAGCTCCGTGAACTCCGTATGGAGTAGACCAACCCCCGCGTGCACCATCAGGTTAGGGACTGGCCGCACTACCAGTTCGAACTCGGCGCCATAGATTTCGCCCGCACCAGCGTTGTTAATCGTGGTGTCGACAGTCGTGGTGCCATCTGGCAACTCCACATCAGTTACCGCAATAAGCTGGATATCCTCATAATCAGAAAAGAATACAGCGGTATTGAATGTTGCACGGTTGTCCCACAGCGACGTCTTGAGGCCGACTTCGTAGGTAGAGATATATTCGGGTTCAAAGCGCTGCGGCTCCGTACCTTCGGTAAGTGTCCGAGGGTTCCAGCCGCCTGCCTTATAGCCTTCTCCATAGCTGGCATAACCGTTAACCTCCTCGCTGAACGCATATTCCGCAGAGATTTTGGGAAGAAACTCGTTCCACGTTTCGTCGAGCGTGATTTCGGGAACTACAACAGCTCCGCTGTAGATTCGATCCAGCGCGTAGGTATATTCCTTGTCGTCACGGTTCATACGACCGCCAAAGGTGACTCCAAGTTTGTCTGTTACATGCCAGGTTGCCTCGCCAAAGATTGCAGTAGAAAGTACGTCGATCTCTGTGTCGGTAATCAGGGAGATATCAAGCCCCGTTGCTTCGTATACACCCTTGATTAGCGGTGCAATGAACGAGTTGTCGCCCCACTCGCGAATCGCGTACAAGCCGAGGATCCAGTCGAGTTTTTGCTCGAATGCGCTACCGGAAAACTGTAGTTCCTGACTCAATTGAAACGTCTCTTCTTCGACGGCTACCGTGGTAATCGGGAACGGCGAGTGGTCACCGTCGCGCTGTACGTCGATTTCAACGGTGCGATAGGCGGTGATTGACTTGACGTCCACGTCTCCCAGAAGCCAGTCCAGAGTGAGGGCTGATCCGAATACTTCGTTGTTATCACGAGGGTCCTCGACACCCCCGGAAAGGAAATGCTCGGTTTCGTCAATCCGGTTAATCCATGCCTCGTTGAAGGTATCAAAAGGCGCTTCAAGGCCATATTCAGCAGCGACGGCAGGCGCAACATAAGTGTTAACGAGCGTAACCACGCCCGCGCCCCCATCGTCGAAGAACTGCCGCAGTGCGCCTACCGACCCAGTGCCTTCCTGCTTGCTCCAGTCCATTTGTAGTAACGCGGTAAAGTCATTATCACCTTCATAGTTGGCCTGAAAGCGCAGGGCTTCCTTGTTCTCTTTGCGAAGCTCTCTGCCAGTAAAGTCGTGACCATACCCATCTCGACTCCTGCTCATACCCGAGAGCCCGATGGCAAGGTTGTCCGACAGCGCCAAGTCGTAGGAAGCTTTTATATCCAGAAGGTCGTAGCGGCCGAGCCCAAACTCCAATTCACCCGTATTGCTGCCTGTGGGTTTACGTGTGATCACATTCACCGCACCGCCAATCGTGTTCTTGCCGTACAGTGTTCCTTGCGGACCACGCAACACCTCGATTCGCTCCACTCCCATGAAGCCAAAATCACCCGCGGAAGAACGGGATACGTAAACACCATCGAGGTAAACACCTACACCCGGGTCATTGGGGAATGAATAGTCCTCCTGCCCGACACCGCGCACATAGAGCTGCGCCACACTGCCGCCACCATCAACACGGCCATTGTTCAGCTCTATGTTTGGCGCATAGTTGTTCAGATCATTGAAGCTCTCCATCGAGCGGGCCTCAATCATATCGCTGGTCAGCGCCGTGACTGATACCGGGGCCTGCTGCAGAGACTCCTCGCGCTTGCGCGCAGTTACCACGACTTCTTCCAGCCCAACGCTGTGTTCGCTAGCTGCCTGGCCAAACGCGGGATATGCCCCGGTCAAACCGGCAAGTGATACAGCGATAGCGAGCGCGCGGCGCACAGGGATACTTCTGGATTTTGTGTCAGTGTCGGCGAGTATTTTCAAGATGAAGTTCCTCAGTGTTATTAGTTTGAGTTAGAGTTTTTCTGTTCAAATCTGGTCTTCATGCTGGGTTTGTGAAGGGCAGACACGGATGCATACATAGGCACCTTCGTCAGTGCCGATCATCAACACCTTCTGCACCTGGCGCATCCATCAGCTCAATGAAGAATTCGATGCCAAGCTCCGACACTTCGAGTGTCTCCGGGTCCTGAGATCGCAGCAGGGCCTTCTGTCCTGGTTCACCCAGTAACACAGTGATGACCGTAAACCCCGTATCACCCGTGACTGGCGCGTGAGTTGATCCGGGTGTTTCAAAAGCCAGCGACCCCTTGTGCAGCTCTATGTCGCCGTACGCCCAGTCACCATGCAAGGTGTACGCGATCGCCGTACACAGGTGCTCGTGCATCGGAAACACGGAATTGGGGCTCAACTGATACAGAAAGACAGCAATGTTCCGCGCCTTGTCTGCGTGAAGCACCTTGACGTAAGAACCACCAAACTCACCCATGGCTACCCATGGTCGTTTTTCGCTGTGAACAAATACATCATCCGGCAATTGGAGCATCGTCCATTTAGCGCCCGGAGACTGACTCGCTGAATCCTGCGAACTCATGGCATTCCTCCTTATTTATTGACTTATCAGGGAAGACTCACGAAGGAGCTTAGTATACTTCCACGCCAAAACCAAGCGCTTGCTTGTTAAATTTTCAAAAATGGGTCGGCCAGCGAAAATCTCAGGATTTGGGTGCGAGTGAGGAACAAGCAGTAGACGGGCTGGCGGCGCCAGCCACGAATGCCAGACATCAATAAAGCCTTACCAGAAAGCGTATGGCGAAACAGACTCTTGAAATGAGGTCGTCCGCGTACTTATTCAGAACGGCTACGCAGGAGCGCGAGGGTGCGCACCCAGGGGTTCGAAGATTGTGTCACACAGCTTATCTGGGAGGCGCGGAACGATCGCTCACAACGCAAAAGTGGGGACCATAGCTCAAGCAGCGGGATCCAGCTGCAGGCGGAATACGTCAACGATGCCATTGGCGATGTTGGAGGGTTTATCTGAGCCACCAGGCTGGTACCAGGTCGGAGTCCAATTCAAGGCTCCGAGCAGCGCTAGCCGAAAGTGTCTACGATTGACGCTCGCGGGTAAGGGCAAGGCGTCAACGAGCTCGCGAAATATGACCTCGTAAGCATCGCGCTGCTTGAGTAAGGTTGCCCGCACGTCACCATCGAAATGACTGGGGAATTGGGGGGTGATCACCTGCGAAAAAGGGCTACTGCCCAGCAACACTTCGAGATGGGATTGGCACGCGGCACGCATCCGCTCCCAGGGGTTTGTACCGGCAGCAGCCAACGCCGCCTGGACGGCGACGATGACTTGCTTTACCCCTTTTTCGTGCACCTCCAATAGCAACGCCTCTTTGGAGCTGAAGTGGTAATACAGCGAGCCAGACAGAATTCCCACTTCCTGGGCGATGTCTCGTATGGAAGTTGCTGCGTAACCCCTGTTTGCAAAAAGGGCCGCAGCTGCTTCGAGAACCTCGTCACGCCGATTAGCTCGCCCCTGTTCACGCCCCTTACCTTTTGCCGCCAAAACTAGTTCTCCGCCCGCGACCACGCGGACCGCGGGGCACCTGAAAGACTGGAATTCATTCCATATAATACTGTTTGAAGAAGTCCAACGTAAGTGTATCTATGACGTTGTCGTCCTCGTCCAGGATATCAAGCATCTCCGGCCCCGACCCCTGAAAACTTGCGTACACCGTCATCCCCTGTTCCGACGCGTAGGGCGTGTGTGCGCTCCCGGGTGGCTCGTAGGAAAATGTGCCGGGGAAATGCAGTTCTTCACCTTCACGATACCCCCACAGCCCTTCCAGCGTCAAAGCGACCGCAGTACACCGGTGATTATGCTTGGCAAATTCCTTATGAGGATCCTGGCGGAACAGGAAATCCACGCGATTTCGCTTCTCGTCGATCGTCAAGACCTTGATGTAGTTCCCGGGCTGCCCCTCCATTTCGCGCCAGTCCAGACGATTGCTGTTTACGTTCTCGATCTCGCCAAATCGCGTACGGTGTATTCCTTCAAGTATATTGGGAGTTGCCACTGCACTTACCTCGCTGTAACTATTTTTATGGAAATATGCCCTTCACCTTAACCAATCAATCGCTTGGTTGTCAAAGTATAACCTGATATATTCCTGTAACTCCACCCTCACCGATTGAATACAGGACGCAGAATCATGATAAAGCGTAGCAGTCAATTGGGTGCCCTGTCGGCGACCCTCAGCATCGCGTTAACCTGCTTCGGAAATGGCGTTGTGGCAGCCCAGCCAGCACGCGCCGAGAGCAGCGAACGGAATAGGATACTTTCAATAGTCGACACCAGTGGCCGGCCCGTGACGGGGGCGATGGTTACCCGTGCAGTGGACGATCGCCGCCAAATTACGCGCTTCACCAACGTGTCAGGGCAGATTGATCTGGGTAGCTTTGACGACGGGCCTACCGAAGTCGAGGTACGTTATCCGGGCTTGAAGAGCGAGACGATAGCGCTGAGGAGTGACAGTCTGCGTGTCGAGCTCGAAGTAGACACGGCTTTTTTACGTGAACTGCCCAGCAGCGAATGGCTCGCGCTTCTACCAGAGGGCGATATGAAACGAGAGTTCACTGTCAACTGCGCAAGCTGTCACGAAATCAGCCACGATCGCATCATGCTCAACGGAAAGCCACGGTCGAAGATTGAATGGCAGGCTGCTATCGCCATGATGCGAGCGATGGATGCATATGACGTCATACCCCCTGACTTTGACGACGAAGACTATGCCGCGTGGCTTGCAGAGAACCTGAGTGCGGAGAGAATAGCCAAATTGCAGCCAGGCACCAGGCGCAACCCGGAGGCTCTGGCCAACATCGAGATAACCGAGTTCACCCTTCCCGAGAGCGACTCACTTCCCCACGACCTGGTCAACGGCCCTGACGGACGCATTTGGATAACCGCGTTTTTTTACGATGAACTCTGGGTTCTCAGCCCGGAAGCTGGTGAGATCGAACGCATCAGCGTCGATGACAATGAGAATGTCAACGCTCAGCCCCGCGCGCTCAAATTCGATGACGCAGGGATGCTATGGCTGGTGAACGGTGGCTCAGAATCTGTTTTGCGCGTGGACCCGAAGACTGGCAGCTACGAAACGATTGGCGTGGGCATGTACGCCCACAGTATAGACGTGGATGCGGCAGGAGATATTTGGGTAAATGACTATTTCGCTGAAGCAGAGCGCGTTGCAAAGGTGTCACATAAAACGCTTGCGACGTCGGTATTCCCAATCCCGGCCTCAAACCGTCCCGCCAGTGAGGGCCTTCCGCTACCCTATGGCCTGCAGGTAGATAGCGAGGGCCGCTTGTACAGCACACAAATGGCTGCCAATACTCTGGCCCGCTTTGACACGAAGAGTGGCAAAGGCACGCTGTTCGAAATGCCCGCGAGCAATAGCGCACCCCGGAGACCGGGCCTGGACAACCGGCAAGGCCTTTGGATTCCGGAGTTCAACACCGGGCATGTAGCGTATTTTGACCCCACATCCGAAGGCTTTACGCGCATTCAACTCGGCTCGTCATCGGTGGGGCTTTACGATATAGAGGTGAATCAGGCCAACAATGATGTCTGGGCGACAGGCTCTCTGGCCTCAACGCTCATCCGCTATCAATCAGAAAGCGGGCGTTCGATCCTCACCATACCCCTGCCAACCGAGCCGGCTTACACCCGGCATATTGCGGTGGACGAATCGAACGGCGACGTTTGGACAGCTTATTCATCGATGCCCGCCGCCACACCAAAGGTTGTACGAGTACGATTTCTGAATCAGTAGCCCAGAACCCAATTAGCCCGGGGTCTGTACCGTGCCTCGGGTTAGCTTCGCTGGAGAATGGTCACGGAGCACGCAGCCTCGTCGAACCCCATCACACCTCCTCCGTTCTCGGCGAGCGCGGTATGGGCGTTGCTCACTTGACGGGGACCCGCCTCTCCACGAAGCTGCTCGGTAAGCTCCGCGATCATAGAAAGGCCTGTGGCTCCAACAGGATGGCCCTTGGACACGAGGCCACCCGAGGTGTTAATCGGTAAACGCCCACCCAGAGTGGTCGCACCGCTCTCGACAAAAGCCCCACCATTACCATCCTCGCAGAAGCCAAGCATCTCTGCCTGATAGATCTCGCAGAAGGCAGTCGCGTCATGCACCTCGGCAACATCTATATCGTTGGGCCCAAGGCCCGCCTGGCGGTACGCTTTCTGAGCAGCAGTACGACTCAAACCGGGCTCGTCAAGTGCCCGATACTTCCCGCCGGATAGCGCGGTAGACTTCACCAGTACCGCCCGCTCTCGCACAGGAGCTGGCAGCGTTTTCAGGTGGCGTGCTGAAACCAACACCGCCGCTGCCGCGCCATCGCCGATCGGAGCACACATCGCACGCGTCAAGGGCCAAGACACCTCCCTGTCTGCAAGCACTTCCTCAATCGACATATCGAACTGGTATTGCGCCCGCGGGTTCAATGAACCGTGGCGATGATTCTTGGCTGCGGCGGCGGCAATCTGTACCTGCGTAGTGCCATGTACTTTCATGTGATAGCACGCCTGCATGGCATACGTATCCATGAAAATCGAGCGATCAGGCCCTGGCTCAAAAGCCTTGCCAGCCTGCTCGCCGGCCGCCGCATAATATGCCGCCCACTCCTGGGGATCATACTGGTCGATTCCGCCGGCAAACAGTCGTGCTGATTGCGCCGGATCATCCGGGTAATAGGTTTTTTCCACACCAAGCGCCAGAACCATGTCAGATACACCAGCGGCGATATCCTTCCATGCACCGTTCAGGGCAAGCGAGGCAGTAGCACAACCTCCTTCAACGTTTATCACCGGCACGCGCTCAGGGAATAGCCCTTCGCGAACCAGAGGTGTTAAACACACCTGGCCGCGAATGCTCCCTTGCTCCTCAACCCACATCCCGCAATTACCAAACCAGCAGCTATCTATGCGCCCGCCGTCATCAAAGCCGGCATCCGCCAGGACACCGGTATAAGCCTCGCGGGTCAGTGCCTTGACACTCTTGTCCGGGTGCTTGCCGAAAGCGGTACTGTAGACGCCAACCAGATAAACGTCACTCATGACGCGTCCCAGTATGGCGCTCGCAGCTCACGCTTGATGACCTTACCCAGCGCATTGCGAGGAAACTCGTCACGCAGCTCTACGGCCTTCACGCGCTGGGCTTTCGCGAGCTGACGATTTGCCCACTCCAACAAGTCACCTGCATCGACGTGGCGGCCTCGAACCGGAATTGCCAGTGCCATTGGAGTTTCCCCCCATTTAGGGTCTGGAATCCCGATCACTGCCACGTCCGAAATATCTGGATGGGCACCGATCACCTCCTCAATGTCTTTGGGGAAGACATTAAAACCACCCGATATGATCATGTCCTTCTTGCGGTCAAGAATGAACAGATGGCCTTCGTGGTCAATCTTTCCAATGTCACCACTGCGGACAAATGTACGTCCCCGGTCATCGCGCCAAATAGCATCAGCTGTTTCGTCTGGACGGTTATTGTAGTGCTTCATCAAACCGCCTCCGTAGCCAACAATCTCTCCTGCTTCACCAGGTGGCACTTCCTGCCCTTGTTCATCAACAATTCGCAGGTCAAACCCAATGACCGGAGTACCGACAGAACCTTGCTTGTGTTGCTGTTCCGGCCGACAAATCGTCGCGAAGCCTTCAGTAAACCCGTAAAGCTCAAAAAGACCAGGACCAAGTCGCTCCAGAATGGCCGACTTGGTATCCTGGCGAAGAGGCGAGCCCGCCGAAAGCATGTATTTGAGTGTAGAGAGGTCTGCCCCCTTCAGAGCATCACTTTCAAGAACGCCAATGTATTGAGTAGGCACCATAAACGTGTGGGTAACCTTTTCAGCAGCTACTATCTCCAGAAATTTCTCCGGCGAAAAGCGCTCCATTATCACTACAGTGGCGCCGACGAAAAGCGTTGGCAGCAGCATAAACCAGGTGCCATTGCTATACAGTGCGGTGGTCGCAAGCGCGACACTGGTATGGTCCATTCTAAGCTCCAGAGCATTCGAGTAGGACCAGTGCTGTCGAGCACGGTGTGTTTGGACGATACCTTTCGGCGTCCCGGTGGTTCCAGATGAGTAGACAATGTTAAAGTCGTCACAAAGATTGTAGCGCACCGCTGGCTCCGTGTTGGCAGCCCCCTCCAGCCACTCATCCAGCGAGCGCCAGCGCCCTTCGGCACCGCCCGTACATATGGCTTCCAATTTACCAGGGTCCGGTAGAGAAGAAATTGCAGACTCGGCGAGACTCCGCGAAGCCTCATCCGCGAAGACCATGGACGCTCCGGAATCAGCCAACAAAGAGGCAATTTGAGGCGCAGTCAGCATCGTGCTGACGGGG
>TARA_R100001480_G_scaffold102187_3_pt1 | contig 11790 bp, 8 predicted proteins | sample TARA_R100001480 | Tara Oceans TARA_R100001480 (sample SAMEA2622212) | marine metagenome | biome: marine biome (ENVO:00000447); feature: mesopelagic zone (ENVO:00000213) & marine oxygen minimum zone (ENVO:01000065); material: "saline water (ENVO:00002010), including plankton... | reverse complement strand
GACTGGTAAAGACGCTCAGGAAAACATCTTCATGAAGAAGGTGGTCTCTATCTTTAGAGGCTACCCTTTCTTCTTCAAGCCGATCCAGGACGGTACCACGAACCCGCGTATGGAGCTGGCCTTCCGCGAGCCATCGAAGCGGATTACCAAGAACAACAAAACGTCTCAGCGAGGCGATGCACTGAATACGGTAATCAACTGGAAGAACACCACGAACAACGCATACGATGGTGAGAAGCTGCACATGCTGTATCTTGATGAGGCAGGAAAGTGGGAGAAGCCTACCGATATCAGAGAGGCATGGAGGATTGAGCGCACCTGCTTGATCGTTGGTAAAAAGGTGGTCGGTAAAGCCATGGTGGGCAGTACCGTAAACCCCATGAATAAAGGGGGAGAAGAATACAGGGGGCTCTGGGAGGACTCCGACCCAAACCAAAGAAACAACAACGGCAGAACCAGGTCGGGGCTGTACCGAATATTTATCCCAGCATACGAAGCTCTAGAGGGGTTCTTTGACAAGTACGGCAATGCAGTTGTAGATAACCCTCCAAACCACATGCCTGGTACGGTGCGTCGCATAAAGTTCCCTGGTGACATCATAGGTATAGATGGAGAGGTCATAGATCAGGGTAGCAGGTCCTACTTGAAGAATGAAAGAGAGTCATTTAAAGACGACCCGTCGGAGCTTAACGAAATAATCAGACAGTTCCCGTTTACTGAAGACGAGGCATTCAGGGACAGCATTGAGGGCAGCTTATTCAACATTGGAAAGATCTATCAGCAGATAGAGCACAACGACAGCCTTTACCCCAACCCAGTTGTACAGGGTAACTTTATCTGGAGGAAGAAGGACGAGGAGGTGGCTTTCTCCCCAGACCCTAACGGTAGGTTTCGCGTGGCATGGTTGCCTCCTGATCACCTAAGAAACAACAAGGATGACGATCGGGGAAAGCGAATTCCTCCTAATGCGCATATCGGCGTTGGAGGAGTTGACTCCTATGACTTGGACTCTACAGTAGACGGCAGGGGATCGAAGGGCGCTCTTCATATGTACAACAAGTTCAATATGGATGTTCCGCCAAACATGTTTGTGGTGGAGTACGCTTCTCGTCCAGACCTAGCTAGCATTTTTTACGAGGATGTGTTGATGTGTGCTTTTTTCTATGGGTATCCACTGCTTATAGAAAACAACAAGTACGGCATTGCAAGGTACTTTGAATCAAGGGGTTACGACGGTTACTTAATGGACAGACCTCAGCATTTGCGTAACCCTAACTCCTCTAGTAATGTGCGAACGAAAGGCATACCTTCCAACTCTCAAGACGTCATCCAATCTCACGCCCAGGCGATTGAAGCATACATTCACGATCACGTTGGGGTTAGGGCAGAATCTGGAGAGATGGGTCAGATGCTGTTCAATAGGACTTTAGAGGATTGGATAGGATATAAGATAGACAAGCGTACAAAGTTTGACTTGACTATCAGCTCTGGCTTAGCGCTTCTTGCGGCTCAAAAATCAAAGAAAGAAAAGCCTAAATCGAACTTCAAAGAGAAGCAGTTTTTCCGCACCTTTAAGCCAAAAGCCTGGCACTCTTAGATTTACTATATTTGCAATAGTAATCTAGCAATTTCACAATAAATGTACACAGAAAGAGGTAAATCTACTTCTGGCTTTCCTGACCCGCTGTCTTCTTCTGAGAAGAAACAAAGCAAGGAATATGGCCTGGAGTATGCGAAGGCGGTATATAATCAGTGGGGTAAGCTTGATCAAGAAAATTCTGTATACAGCAAGAGATTAAAGACGTTCAAAAGAAACCGTCAATACGCTAACGGAACTCAAGACACCCAGATTTACCGTCAGCTCCTCAATACGCTGGACCCCAACAACGGGGACGGTAGCATGCTGAACCTGGACTTTACTCCAGTTCCTATTCTGCCTAAGTTCGTTCGTATCGTAGTCAACAAAATCCTTTCGCTTAACCCTTATCCAAACCTGGAGGCTATCGACCCTCTTTCTTCTTCAGAGAAAGACAAGGAGCGCCGCAAGGTGGAGATGATGATTCAAGCTAAGGATCAGCTGGCTAAGATTCAGGAGAAGACTGGAGTTAGCGTGGGCATGAAGGCTGAGGATATTCCAGAGACTCTTGAGGAAGCAGAGATTTTTATTGGTAATAATATTAAGTCTTCTTCAGAGATCGCCGCTCAGATCGCCACTGATTTGACGCTGGATTGGAACGACTTCACGGACACCACTTATCGCCGCTGTGTAAATGATATGGCCGTACTCGGCATGGCTGTAGTAAAGCGAACTAACGATCCCAGCTACGGAATCAAGACCGACTACGTAGATCCTGCTTGTTTCATTCACAGCTATACAGAGGACCCGAATTTCGGTGACCTGGTGTACGCTGGAGAAATTAAGAAGATGCCCATCCATGAGCTCAAGCGTATCGCTGGGGATCAGATTGACGAAGAAGGGTTCAAGAAGATCGCCAAGCATGCCCAGAAGAAGTATGGGTACGATATGGCTAAGTTTAATCAGACGTCATACGACACGTACACAAACAACACCACCTATGGGTACGATGAGTTCATGGTTGAGATTCTCGACTTCGAGTTTATGTCTGTGGACTGCGAATACTTTGAGTCCAAGGAGAGCAGGTTCGGGAATATAGGCTTCTACGCAAAGGGAGAAAATTACAAGGCTCCATCTAACTCTGTGTTTAACAGGGATATGGTAAAGCTTGAGAACGCCAATGTGTACGGCGGCATGCTGGTTGTAGGAACTGACTTCTTGATCAACTACACCAAGAAGCACAACATGCCGAGAAATGTACATGACATCTCTCGCACCAATCTCTCCTACTCTGTTTGCTCCACCAACATCTTAGACATGATGCCCAAGTCTATGGTGGACAGCTGCATCGGGTTTGCCGATCAGCTTCAGCTTACGCACCTCAAAATCCAGCAGGCAGTAGCTAAGGCCAAGCCTGACGGTATCATCATTGATATCGAAGGGTTGGAGAATGTGCAGCTTGGAAAGGGAGGGGAGTTGCAGCCACTTGAGTTGCATGATATCTACGAGCAGACGGGTGTCTTCTATTACAGAAGCAAGAACCCAGAGGGTGGCTTTCAGAACCCTCCCATCAGGGAGATCGGAAACAGCATTCGAAACATCAATGAGTTGATTGGTTTGTATAACCACTACCTCCGTATGATTCGTGATGCTACTGGTATCAACGAGGTTATGGATGCTTCTACGCCTAAGTCTGATGCTTTGGTAGGAGTTAGACAGCAGGCCCTGGCCGCTGCTAATAACGCCATCTACGACATCACTAACTCCTCGATGGTTCTGTACAAGAAGGTATGTAGTGACGTAGTTAAGTGCTTGCAGGTTATTCACCCAGACTCTGTTCTGTATAGGATTTACGAGAACGCTGTCGGCAAGGAGAACATGAAGGTGTTAAGTTCGTTCAAGAGCCTTTCCATGTACAACTTCGGTGTTCGTGTGGTGAAGGATATGGAAGAAGCTGAGCGTCAGTACCTTGAGCAAAACATTCAGATTGCTTTATCTCAGAAAGAGATCGACCTGGAGGACGCTATCGCTGTTCGCCAGCTGAAAGACATTAACCAAGCTGAAAGGCTGTTGATCGTTCGCAGGAAGAAGCGCATCGCCATGAACCAACAGATCGCCATGCAGAACTCTCAGCAGCAGGCTCAGATCCAGCAGGCATCTGCTCAGGCTACCTCTCAGGCCAGGCAGCAGGAGATGCAGATGGAGGCGCAAATCAAGGCTCAAGAGATGCAGCTCAAGAATCAGCTAGAGGCACAACTCGAAAGCGTAAAGCACGAATTCAGAAAAGAAATCGAAATGATCAAGGCTCAGGCTACTCTCGGATTCAAAGAGGATGACAAGGAGTTTAAGGAGAAGCTCGAAGTCTTGAAGGAAGATAGAAAAGACGAGAGAGTAACTAAGCAGGCTGACGAGCAAAGCAAGCTTATTTCGCAAAGACAAAATCAGACGCAAATACAAGAGTAATGGCTACAGTAAATTTAGATACAGCTGCAAGATTAGATATCGTTTGCAGGAAGGGAGATTCATTTGAGCTTGTTCTTGACTTCGGAATTGGCGTTGACAGCGACATGAGTAATTGGAAAATGCAAGTTGCTCTTTCTGATACGGACACTGCTGACCTTACTATTGAGGGGGCGGAGACAAGCGGGACTGGTTTCACCATTGCGGCCAACAGCGACGGAACAGATAACGCCAAGCTCACTATAAAAGTAAGTTCTACGCTTATGGGGGGTCTTGCTTCTGGCCTGTATGTTTACGACCTCCAAAACGATAGCAATGATGCGGATACTACTGGCGGCACCGTAAAGACTTATTTGTACGGCACCCTTAAGGTGAATGAAGACATAACCTTTGGAACTGTCTAATGTCTGATATCAAGGTTGTAAATAGCGGCCCAGATACCATTAAGGTATCGATTAACGAGACGCCAAGCGTAAAGGTTTCGTCGCCCACAATCCAAGCGGTGAAGGTCAGCGCTGTTGCGGCTCCAGTTACTAGTGGAGGCGGAGGCGGTGGCGGTGGCGGTGGCACTGGCCCTACGGGGCCTCAAGGCCCTACTGGGGCAACAGGAGCCCAAGGAGGCGCTACTGGCCCCCAAGGAGTTACAGGCCCTACAGGTGCGGGAGGATCCACTGGTGCTCAAGGAGTTACAGGCCCAACAGGTGCGGGAGGACCCACTGGTGCTCAAGGAGTTACTGGTGCTCAAGGTCCAACGGGGGCGTCTGGCACTACAGGCGCTGCTGGACCAACAGGCGCAACAGGTGCTACGGGAGCTACTGGACCTCAGGGAGCAACGGGAGCTACTGGACCTCAGGGAGCAACGGGAGCTGCTGGACCAACAGGTGCGGATGGTAGCACATTCCAATATACAAATGGCACATCAATGCCTGAGGCTGTGGGGGGTATTTCGGCTGGTACAACTTTTAGTTCTGTTGCTATTGGTGACCTTTTGGATGATCTCTTGTATCCCTATCAAGATCCGTCTTTCTCAAACTTTAATGTTCCGTTTAGTACTTCTGCACTAGAGGTGGGTGCCACGTTAGATATAAATGGAAACTACACATGGGCTTTTTCTAATTCAGCAAATGTTTCTAATAATACTTTAGATATAAAGCGAGGAACTAGCTCCTTTAATCCAAACACATCAATAGTAACAAATACCTCTACCACCTCTCCATATACTGCGAGTGGTCTTAGCTCTCTTACTTTTTCTAGCCCTACAACTCAGTACTTTAAGGCTTTTGCGGACAATACAAATTCAGTGCAGTTTAGTTCGACTTCAAGGTCTGTTAGCTGGAGGTGGAAGTTGTTTTTTGGTACTAGCTCAAACACCACTCTAGATGAAAGCGGCATAGAGGGTCTTTCTGGTAGCGCTCTCGTCACCTCAAAGAACGGGACTAGATCTTTTGCCGCAGGTGACTACAAGTACTTCGCCTGGCCCAACAGCTTAGGTTCCCCAACCGCAAGCACTGGATTTAAGGATACATCTACAAACTTAGCTGTAGCTATGGCTGACAGTACTGACAATGCTTTTTTTAGCAGCACTCAAAATGGATGGTCTTACGGAACCGTAAATGTAACCAATGCTTATAGCCAAACAATAAGTTATAGGGTATACAGGACTAAGAACACCCTTGGTGGATCAATTAACATTCAAGTAAGTTAAGATGGCTGATATACCAGGAGGAATTAAAGTAACCAGTTTTATATCCCCTACGGATACAACTGACACATTCCCAACTCACGATTCTATTTTCGGGAAAGGTGGGTTGAGGGCTGCTGCTGATACAACGGAAAGAAACAATATACCTGATGCTAGGCGATCAGAAGGTATGATGGTATATGTTGAGGCTGATGAAAAAGTTTACATACTAAAGGGCGGCATCACGAATAACGACTGGGAGGAGCTAGCGGTACAAGGTGCTACGGGGGCCGCTGGCGTAACAGGCGCTACAGGCGCTACAGGCCCTGCTGGCCCTGGCGGAACAGGCTCTACTGGGCCTACAGGTGCTACAGGCGGAACAGGCTCTACTGGGCCTACAGGTGCTACAGGCGGAACAGGCCCTGCTGGCCCTGGCGGTACTATTGGCTCCACAGGGGCTACTGGCCCTACAGGCGCTGCTGGAGACCAGTACGCTACCACCTCAAGCAGTAATTTAACGGTTGGAACTGGCACCCAAACCTTAACGGTTGGAACTGACCTCGCTTATAGCACGAATCAGTCTGTTATCATAGCGGCCAGCGCTTCTCTCTCTATGGAGGGTACCGTAAACTCTTACACCTCTGGAAATGGTGTTCTTGTAGTAAATGTTACCAGCACTAAAGGTTCTGGTAGTGCGGCTTCTTGGGACGTGAATTTGGCTGGAGCTCCAGGTGCTGATGGACCAACTGGGGCTACAGGACCAACAGGAAGTACGGGTTCCACAGGAGCTACAGGAAGTACTGGGCCAACAGGTCCTACTGGTTCTACAGGGGCAACGGGCAGTACAGGTAGCACTGGAGCAACGGGAAGCACAGGTAGCACAGGACCTACAGGCTCTACTGGGCCTACAGGTTCAACTGGTTCCACTGGCCCAACAGGACCTACTGGGAGTACTGGAGCTACTGGGAGTACTGGACCTACTGGCAGTACTGGACCTACTGGGAGTACTGGAGCTACTGGGAGTACTGGTCCTACGGGAGCTACAGGACCTACAGGACCTACAGGCTCAACTGGGTCTACAGGACCTACTGGTTCTACAGGAGCAACAGGATCTACAGGATCAACAGGCCCAACAGGTCCTACTGGGGCGACTGGCAGTACTGGACCCACGGGGGCAACAGGACCTACTGGATCTACAGGCCCAACAGGTCCTACTGGCTCTACTGGATCTACAGGAGCAACAGGCGTAACGGGCGTTACAGGCGCAACTGGTCCAACTGGTCCTAATGGCCCGATTAACGATCTGAGTGATGTAAATATCACCAGCATAGCTGACCTTCAGGTTTTGCGTTACGACAACAACTCTAGTAAGTTTGTAAACAAAAGCGCTTTCGATACTTTCATGGCGGCTGCAAATGCTGCCGCTGTAGCTAACGGAGAACCAGTAAATTCGTCTTCAGTAGGGGACTTTGATGGTGATGGAGAGGTCACCTCTCAGGATCTTTTAGTGTTCTTATCTAACTATGGCGCAAGTCTTTTTGATGTAACCTCCACATCTACATTTATATCGTTCGTAAACATAGCTAGCTCTACTGAGATTGACGCTTCAAATTTTGTAGACGATGTGGAAACCGTTACGTCTACCGCTAACCTAAACCTGTTGCAGCTTGTTGCATCCACTAATGACAATTCTGTTTCTCCTGCCGATTGGACCGTCAATGCAACCGATGATTACATTCAGTTTTACACGACAGATAGTACAGAGTTTAATAGCACTTTTTATGCTCACTCATCAGGGGGGGCCATGTTTAACATAGTTGACACTGCTAATTCTCCATCAACTTTTAAAGTCACCAATGGAGCGATTGAAGGCGTTCAGTTTGCGTTTTACGTTAACGTGGTTAGAGAGTACCCAAACGAAGCAGATGAAACCTCTTTGGTGAAAATCAGCCAACAGCCTTTTGTTACAGATGAAAATTCTTTGACTTCGGACGGTCAGATAGTTCATCTTTCTGGAAATGGCAACAGTAGTTTGACCGTTCCTTCAAATGTTTGCTTTGTTGAGTCAGATTCTAATTCTGAAATCCCCGAATCTATAAAGCTGTATTTTTACATTGCTGTTCAGAATACTGAAAACGCAGATACATTTAGCGGGCACCTGAAGGACCTGGAAATAAAAGTAACCGCATAAAATGGCTAACTTAAGAATCTTTAATCAGAACAATACCGTAATTATTGCGGGCAAGCCATTCCCTGCTGGAACCCTTTCAGCTGCAAATAATGGCACCCAAAACATTACCATAACCAGGACTGATAACTCTAAGGTTATTGTAAAGGGCGTTCCTTACAATAAGATCGTAGACAAAGACGGAAGTGCTTGGGGTGCTAGTGCAGCTGCAACCGTAACAGCCTTAAACAACTATATAAACACCAGCGATCCAGATGGAATTATAACTACAGATAGCAATATAACATCACTATCTGGAGTTACGGCATCGGACTTTCAGTCTAAGGGAGGGTATTCTGTTTTTGTTGGTGGTGCCGACGGTTCATTGCAGACGTCTGACTCTTTATTACTAAGCGGAAGTGACCTGAAGTTAGGTGGAGCTCTTATCTCTAATGCTAGCACAAATATTTCGCTTACTCCTGGGAGTAGCGGAAAGGTTAGGATTCACGACACATATAACCTACCTACTTCGGACGGTAGTAATGGTCAGGTAATTGGCACCAACGGAAGTGGAACCCTATCATTTGTGGACAATACTGCTGGCGCTACGGGGCCCACAGGGCCTACTGGTGCTGTTAGTATAGTTCAAACTTTTGCTGTAACAGTAGCTAATACAGGTAGTGGGAACAAATACTATATTGACGGTTCACAACAGGCTAGTTTAACTCTACTCAGAGGTCATAGATATGTCTTTGATCAATCTGATAGCAGTAACTCTAGTCATCCCATAGCTATTTCAACCACCAGTAACGGAACGCATAATGGTGGTTCTGCCTATACCACTGGTTGGACCTACAGCGGAACAGCTGGTAGTTCTGGAGCAAACGCTAGCTTTGAGGTGCCTACAGACGCGCCAGCATCTCTTTACTACTACTGCGTAAACCATTCTGGAATGGGGGGCAGCATCACTACTGAGGTCCTTCAGTCTGGATCTGATGGAGCTACGGGACCCACAGGCCCAGCTGGAGCAGATGGATCCGCTACGATCAACAACAATGCTGACAACCTTGTGATTACTGGGTCTGGCACGGCTGGCACACTTGAAGCAGAAGCGAAGCTTACGTTTGACAGCTCTAAGCTAAGCGTATTGGGAAGTGTTGGTACCACCAATGGGGTTGAGGTTTATGGCGGCGCCCTTAATTCAGCAAATGCGTATATATCGCCCGTAGGCTCGGTGTCCCTCTTGCAGTTTGGAAACGCTGCTACTGGTTTGGTTTTTGACATCAGGGGAAATAAAATCGCTTTTGATAATGACGCTACTAATACTTACATCTTAGCCGATGCTGACAACCCTGAAAACCTAGAGATTCACGCTGACGGAAACATTGAACTTCGAGCAGATGATGACGTTCAAGTGATTGGTGATATTAATATTGGAGGAAGTGCCACAATAGACAATGTTATCGCTGATACTTCAGGGCTTAGTGCTACATCAGACATTGGACATGGCGCAGAGATCACCTTCTTGGGTACTTCTTCGGACGCCACTACGGTGGGTAAAATATATTACTACGATGGTAGCACATGGCAATTTTATAGCTCCAGCACCGAAGCGGCTCAAAAAGCTTTGTTGGGGTACTCTCTCGGTAGTACAATGGCGTCTGGATTCCTTTTGAGGGGGTTTGTACACGCAGACTCTAGTTCTTTAACAGCGGGAGCTCAAGTATTTGGTCACACCAACGCCTCGGCAACACCTTCTGCACCTACCTCTGGATTCCAAAGAGTTATGGGTCACGCAGTGGCTAATGATATCTTTTACTTTAATCCCTCTCAGGAATACATAGATTTAGCATAATGACATGCCAGATATTGAAAAATACAGCGGAGTAGAAATGGCTAATATTTCAAAAATAAGCGGTGTTGACGCTCCAAGCGGAGGGGCTTTTGACCCTATTGCTGGAACAGGAACATACACAGAAACTGTTCCTACTACGGGTATGATTCACTACGGGTACAATCAAGTGAACGGACAGTCAACTGACCTTTACCCTAGTAACTTCTTTGGTAACGGGGCGACAAATGAAGTCAAAACAAACTTTTCCTCAGATGTAGATGGTTTTCATCAAGTTTTTGAGCTTGACAACCTCGACAAGAATTGGACAAAAATTGATTGCTCTAGGTACGTGTGGATAGGCATTGAGGGCGGAAGACTTTGGATGGGTTCATGGAATGCTTCTTATGTTCATCAATCGAATCCCAATCAAAAAACGCTAACTCAGGTAACAAGCTTATCTGGGGCTACAGATACGGGTTGGACTGATTGTAGCGCGGGATCCGATTTCGCTATGGCTATAAATGGGGGAAAGCTCTTTGTTGTGGGTGAAAACGGTGACGGGCAGTTAGGTTTGGGGAACACTACAGACAGAACCACTTTAACGCAAGTGGGGGGTAGCGGCGGAGATACGGACTGGTACAAAGTAAGTTGCGGTGACGATCATAGCGCTGCAATTAAAGGGGCTTCTGGAAATAGGTCGTTGTGGACTACTGGCGAAAACAGAGAAGGAAAATGCGGTTCAGGTGACACATCAGGTGACGATACATCCTGGATTGAAAGAGTTGCAGCTGACTCAAGCGAAGATTGGACTTTTGTTGAGGCGGGTGAAAGTCACACCATGGCAATTAAAGCTGGTAAGCTGTTTGTAACTGGAGACGGAAGCTATGAAAGATTTGGAAACAACTCTCAAACTGACATAACAACATTTACTCAAACTGGAAGGACTAGTTCTGGTGGTGCTTTTGCAACCGACTGGGTTTCTGGATCTATATCTAAGCTTAAGAGTATGATTATTAATTCCAGCGGGGAAGTTTGGTGGGCGGGGTCCGCTACCTATGGGAATGGTCAGGGTAATAGCAGCTCCGCACAGTCTGGATATCATGAAAAAGCAAGTGGTAGCGCAGCTGAGGGAAGCGATGGTTCTTTTGGCGGGAGTGACGATTTCTCATTCATTGCTTGTGCTAGACATCAAAGCTTTGATGCTGACAAGCTTTGGGTGGGAATAAATAACAGTAAGTTGTATGCATTTGGGAGGCAAGGAGGAAACGACACTGGGTTTCCTATTTACGGCTCAACGGCTGTGAGTCAAAAACAAGGGCTTGCTATTAACTCCTCTAAAAATGTTCAAGTTGCCTATCCATGGTATGGGGCAACAGGAATTGCAGGGTTTTTTGCTTACTTCGTAAATCCTTAATTATGGCTTTATATACGGTAGAAATATCTTCAGAGGAAGCTTTGTCTGATCGATGGACTGATTCTAATCACCCCACCAAAAGCTTTAAGTTTAATCAGAAGAGTCTTGATGAATGCACTCTTTTAGAAAACGGCAATTACTTGGCTACTTACAATACTGTTGAGTACAGTTCACCCGTTACCATAAAATACATAAATAATTCTGGTACCCATACAGCTACGATACCCGCTGGAGAGTACGGTATCAGGTCGTAATTTTGTTTTTATTATCTTTGCCGTATGGCTGAAGATGTAAAGAAAAAACTGAAGAGATTTGGGCTTTCTGGGTTGAACAAACCCAAGAGATCTGCAAGTGGTAAGAAGTCGCATATTGTTGCGGTTCGAGATGGCGGGAAAGTAAAGATCATTCGCTTCGGGGAGAGAGGGGCTAGCACGGCTGGTAAGCCAAAGGCTGGAGAGAGCGCTCGCATGAAGGCGAAGCGCAAATCATTCAAGGCCAGACATAGAAAAAACATAGCCAAGGGTAAGACCAGCGCGGCTTACTGGGCAAATAAGGTTAAGTGGTAATGAAAGCTGTTAAGTACAACAAGGGCGGTAAGGCCCCCAAACTAACTATTTTAAATAAGTCTGTTATGGTGGACCCACCAAAGGGGTTTCAC
>TARA_R100001480_G_scaffold78065_2_pt1 | contig 11795 bp, 11 predicted proteins | sample TARA_R100001480 | Tara Oceans TARA_R100001480 (sample SAMEA2622212) | marine metagenome | biome: marine biome (ENVO:00000447); feature: mesopelagic zone (ENVO:00000213) & marine oxygen minimum zone (ENVO:01000065); material: "saline water (ENVO:00002010), including plankton... | reverse complement strand
TTGTGGCAGAATCGGGTGGTCAAACAAAATCGGGTTATTTTACTACTAACGGTAGAACCATTGAAACCGAAGATGCTAAACCCAAAAAGAAAAAGTTAGAGTCTAAATTTAATATGGAAAGACTTTCATCAAGACAAAATCCACATTCCGATACAGGGGTAGTAAGAGAAGAACAGTTTGATTGAAGGTGATATTGTGAAACCTGTAGCAATCAAAAAAACTAATATTAATTCTCGATTTAGAGAAGCGGGAGAAGCAGGTTTACCTATTATTTGTAGAAAATGCGGCGGTGTTAATACATCGGGTTGTAATTTATATAGAGGTATGGATATACACGCATGTCCACAGTTTGAGCCGCTATCATAGGCGGTGAATAAATGATAGATGAATTTAACATTTGTAAAAATGACTTTCTAATATCATTATACGATGGTTTAGATTTATCTCGTAATGCGGCTGAATATGTAATGGCTTGGGAGTCATTAGAAAAAGCCCCGCTAGATAATATTTCTTTAAGTCTTAAAGATACTGCTGAATTAATATTAAAGAATGAAGGAATTAATGATAAAATATTTGATTTACCTAAAAAAGAAGGACCGGGTTATCTTCTTGCATCTAAAACAACTTTTGGAGAACCCACTAATCATGTATGGGCTGACGGATTAGCAATAGATGAAGGTAGAAAGTATGGTATGTACCCTAAATACATAGCAAAACCCACATCTTCATACAAAGACCATCATTTTCCTTATCATGAGTTTAATCACCCACTTAGACAAATAAATAGTCATAGTGGATTACCTAACATGTTTGAATTACTTAGAGCGTTAGGTCCGGGTGGTTATGGAAAAGATGAAAGAGATATGGAGCGAGCATGGTTTAAAGAAATGACCGAGGCTAATAGTCCACTAATTACAGGATATAAGGCAGGTAAAAAGTCTATACCGATATTAGGCGACATAAACACATTCGGTACAATTGGTAATCACCAATACGATTTGTATGAAAGAGATTTTAGAAGATGGCAAAAAGAAAACCCATTAGAATACGGTTTGACAGAAAATGAATTAAGGGATATGCACTTTAACGATAAAGTCAAAGAATGGTCTTCACCTATTGATGGGTTAAGTCATGATGGATTTATGTTTGGGCTTGAATGGTTTTCACCCGAAGAAAGAGAAGGTTTGGAATCACAAATAAGTAAAGGTATAGATGACAAAACTACACTTACATTACCTAATGGACAAAAAATCCCATCAGCAAGAATAGCATATAACAACTTAATGAGAAGAACACCGGAAATGAATTTTATGATTAGGTCTAACGGTCATTTTGGAAGAAACTCTCACTATAGACAACAATCAAATGAAGAAGATTATAGTCAAGGTGAAAACAGATTTATTCAATCAGCAGTGGCAGATACAATGCACACTTATAATTCATATTTAGATGAACCTGTAGCAAAATATATCTTAGATGAAATAAACGATAAGTATGTTGAAGAAGGTAAAAAACCATTTGAAAGATTACCTGCATTAAACTTACACAAAGAAAAATACAAAGATGAGTACGGGTTAAAAGACTTGAGAGCAGGTGCTAGAAAAGAAAGAATGTCTATGGAAGATGTATTATTTTTAGCAGGTTTTGACCCCGAAACTAAACAACTAATTGGAAATCACCCTATACACGGTAAAATGGAAGGACCAATTATAGGTTTAGATATTTTAAGTGCTTTAGAAAATGAGGCAAAAAGCAATAGTACTTTACAACAAAAAGCCAAAGATATGTTAAATCATCGTGCTTTTTTTACTTCTCCACATGGACCTCACCCCGATGAAACCAAACCTAAATATTGGCGTATTGACGATGATGGTTTTACCTATGGACCAAGTAAATTCTATGAAAGAATGTACTCTAACATACCGGGTATGAATCTATCACCTGCTACTTGGATGGAATTTAATCATTCAATGTCGCCGGATAAAGACTCATCTTATTTATTTGAAACAGACCCTACCGGAAGACAATTTTTCAAACCTCATTCTAATAACAAAATATTAGGTATGCACTTTGGTCCTAATGAAACAAAGGAATTAGGTTATTTATCACCGGAAACTAATAGATTTACATACTCAAATTTACCTAATCCGATGGTAAATATATTTTCACCATTTGGTACAAGTAGAAGCACTAACTTAACTGATAAAACTAATTATACAGAACATAAATCTGCAATAAATCCTATATATGAATATTTTATGAGAAATGCTAGTTCTCAAGATAAAAAAGATTTAGGCACTGCAAATAAACACATGGCTCTCCATAAAGTGCATAATCCTACTTTACTAAATACTCCCGAAGCATATTATGGTTCTAATCCTACAGATACTCGTTTACATGAAAAAGCAGTTAAATCACATATTCTTAACACATTCTTAGGTAGGAGAGAACACCCTTTTACACCACCTAAAAAAGCAGTTGCACAGTTGAAAGATTTGTTAAATGGTGATTTAGCAATAAGTGGTGGGTTAGATTTACAGGAGTTCAAAGATTACATAAATTGGGATTCTAAACCTATTACATATAGTAATGTAAAAAATATTATGGAAATGGGAGATTATTCGGCAGTTCGCTTAGTAAACGCCGTTAGTGATATATTAGGTACAAAAAGAGCAGATAAAATTAACGAGTTCATAGGTAAATTAGACGGTGATAAAAATAATGAAGAACATAAGAAATTACATGATTACTATATGGAAAATCATGACTTTCAACCATTTGATAAAATTAATATTAATGAAGCAACATCGGGAATACGAGATATTGTGAATAAAGTACATCAGCAAAAAATGAAGCAAAGTAAATCTAAGAAAATACTTACTAATGAACATGATGCTATTAATGCTATTCTAAGTTTTGGAGGTAATCAAAAGTCTACTGAACAAGAAAAAAGATTTAGAGAAACTATAGATTCAATTAATCAAATGTTGTTAAATCCTAATTTATCTCAAGCAGATGTAATGGGTCTAAGAGATGACATGAAAGAAGCAGTTAAAGGACTTAATGCAGTTCAATCAAAAAGTAAACCCGATAACTTTTGGAAAATAGGGGCAAATCAAAAACTACAGGCTCTAAAAGGTCATCACGATACAATTGTAGACTATGCTAAAAATACCATCATGCCCTTAGTGCTTGAACAACAACCCGATGCTTTTGACCCCAACAATCCTGTACAGTTTATACACAATGCACAAAAAATGTTATCCGATACTCAAAAACATATACTAAGCACTAACAATCATAACCTAACCACTACTAACTATGGTAGAAGTTTTGAAATAAAACAAAACAAACAACTTACTCAACATAATGAAATAGCAAGTCATTTACTAAACAATGGTAAACAAATAGACGGTAATATGACAGTAGATGAAGTAATAGAAATGTTAAATCTAACTAAAACACCTACTATGAAAGAACATGTAAGAAATATTATTGATGAGTCTAGTAAAAGACAAGTTCCTCTTATTGTAGATACAATAAGTAATATGTTAGTGAACGGGCCTATATCTCAAATTGGTAATACAGATATATCCCATTTACAAGAACCTAACAATGAAATAATAAATTCTAATTATGATGAATTAAGTAGTGCTGATAAGTTTCATCATGATACTCACAATCTAGGTTTACATCAAGCGATAGACTTAGCACAAAAAAGAGCAGGTAAAGAAAAAGAAAATTGGAAAGCGCATAAAATACATGCAATATCTCAAGTATTACCTAGATTATTGAATAGACAACAATACGGAGCATCTATGCAAAATAGCGGTTTAGAATTTTTCCATGCAAACGATTTTGATGTACACGGTGTAAAATCTGCCGGTAAAGGAATTAAAAGAAATACTTTTGCTACTAAAAATAATCTTGACTCATTAGCGGTATTAGATGAAAGAATGCTATATGATGAACAGGGTAATGTTATTGATAGTGCTTTTATGCCCGAAGAAAATGAAGTTGTTACATCGGCAGGTATGACAAAGACAAAAATTGGAAAAGTAAATCCTTCTAATGCTAGTATGTATAACATATTTGGTGGTGGAGCAATACATGAAGGTACTTTAGCAAAACCTAGTTTTGGTATTGAAACAAATATGAATGGTGAACCTATAGTTGGACAATACGGCCAAGAAGGATTATATCACACAGTAAGTGAAGAAGCATTAAATAATTTATTTGGAAAAGACATTACTCAACAAGTTCTTACAACACTACCACCACCACAAAACCCATTGTCTGCTCATCAAGGTTTAGATATGGAAACATATACATCACCTTCCGACGACCCATCAAGTATCGCTATGAGCGAAATTTCAACATATATTACATCACTTCTTAATCCCGATGTATTATTAATGAAAAATGATGATGTAAAGTGGTCGCCTCCGATTAGACCCATGCACCGTATATTTGAATTAAATGACCTTGAACACATGAGAGGTTTTAGTGGTTCATGGGTAGTAAGTAAATGGTATGATGGTAAAAGAGTAATAATAGTAAACGAGGATGACACTATTACTGTTTATGATGAAAACGGTAAGAAAGTAGGTCTTAGAAAATCATTCAAAGAAAATTTATCAAAACTTAACAAAAGAGATTATGTTATTGATGGTATATTAGGTGAAGATGAATTAAATATAGTTGATATTTTAAATTATGATGCTAACAATGTAAGCGACATGTTGTTGCATGAAAGAATGAAATTATTAAGGAGTCAATTTGATAGCCATGAAAATATCATTATACCCGGACCACATGATACTAAAATGACTGACGATGAGGGTTTAGATGACGCAGTAAAAAGCCTTCAAGAAGAACATGGTGTATTATTACTTAGAGATAATAAATCTACTTATATGAAAGGAGAGCGTAGACACCCTAAGTGGTTAATTCTTAGAAAAACTAAAGATTACAACTTTATTATTTTAAATGTAAAAGGAAAGAACACCCACACATATCAGTTAGGTGCAGGTCCGATACTTGACGGTTCTAAGTTAGGTAATAGAGCAGTAGAAGTAAATGGGAATTATTACATGGACATAGGAACTATACATAATCAAAAAACTGAATATAAAGTTGGTGATATAGTTAGAGTATCTATTACAGGTATTACAAAGAAAACTCGTGGTGGTAGAGATGTTTTCAATGTACAAATGAAAGAAATCATAGGTGAGGGTGAGGGTGAGGGTGCGGCTAGTGCAGAATCTTTAAATTTACTAACTAAGTCATTTAACCCTATACTTGTACCTCATGATATAGAATTTGAAGATAATAAATTAAAAGTAATTTTAAAAGATATTGATACTGTAGAGTATAATGTAGTTGAGCATGACAATATGTGGTACTTAGAAAATCCACATACCGCTTTAAGTGATTTAAGAAAAACAAGTTATCCTATTACACTTGCTGAAAGTATGCTTCCTTATTGGAGTTCAGTTGCACCACTTATGTTTAGTGGACATATAATAAAAGATGATGTGTTAAGTCAAAAACCACCAAGCCGTAAAAAACAAGAAAAACAATCAGCAGGTGTATTAGAAGCAGATGATGAAAATAGATTACTCAAACCTACTACTAAGAAAGCCTTAGAAATTATATCTCGTGCATTAGACCAATTACAAAAAGAACGCACTACATGGACAGGTCCGAAGGGTCTAGGTATAGATATGGCTACACCTATTGAATCCCCAAGTGGCCCTACTCGTTTGGCTAATGAAGAAACTATGCCGGACTATGATGGTAGAAAGAGAAGCGATGAAGAAGAAATTCAGCCTAAAAGTAATGACAAAAAGAAAAAACCAATAAAACATATAGAGATGAGTAATGATGCTTCGCAGTTGTCCGATTTTAATAAAATCTAATACTTTCTTTAACAGGGAAAGTATGCGAGTAGTTAATATACCATGACAAGATGTTCTACTGATTAATGCTTACGATTCAGCGACCATCTACAGGGCTATCAGTCCTAAAGAGTGGAACTGATTTAGTTGTTGCCGGATATGCTTCGGTAGAACTCGTAGATAAGCAAGGAGATTTGATTACTAGAGGCGCACTTAAAGATGCGTTTGATGGTTTTATGAAGTCCGACAGATACAGAAATGTACAGTTGGCTCATTCTAATATACAAGTTGGAGAAGTAATTGATAGTTATGTAGACTCCAACGGTAGAATGTGGAAGTCCGAAGTAGACGACACAGGAATGTTCGTAGTTTGTAAACTGCGAAACGATATTGAAAAGGCTCGTGAAGTAGCCGCAGAAATACGCAAAGGTAACTTGCAGGGATTCTCCATTGGTGGACAGGCTTTTAAGCGTGTTAGGAAGGCTGATGGTGAACACGGAGAATACCAAGAAATAAGTAAAATGGAACTCCATGAAATTACGATTTGTGAAAAGGGTATCAATCCCGAAGCACAATTTAGAATTTTAAAGGAAGATGTGAATAATATGACAGACATAGATAATGACCTAAACGCAGTAATGAACAGGCTAGAAGCAAGACTTGACGCTATGGAGAAAGGTGAAATTCCACCTCAACTCCGAGAGCATATCAAGGGTAAGAAAGATGATTCCGACGATAAAAAAGAAATGAAGGATGATAAAATGAAGGCCGAAGAAGAAATGAAAGAGAAAAAGAAAGATGAGGACAAAGATGACAAAATGTACATGAAAGGTAACGAGTACAGTGATGTTATTAGTGCTGAATATCTAAATTGGATGGAAGACACTCTAAAGTCTGCCGGTGTAGATACCGCAGGTGCAAGACTACATTTCGACCAAATGGAGAAAGCGCAACTTGGAGGATTCGATAACCCGGATGCAGTAGATGGTGCAGATTATTTCGGTGGACAAGTTAGAGGCCGAGGACAAACCGCAGGTAGTCCATCAACAGGTGCTATTAGTGCAGTAAGTCAAAGTGGCGGAAAGCAACCGGCAGGTGCTATGGGTGCGGCTGAACTTTCAAAGTCCTACATTAATCCAAATGAAGTTTCCTCAAGTGATATTGAAGCGGCTTATGAAGTTTACAAAGCGGCGGCTATGGAACAACAATTCCGAGGCGACCTAGAAGGACACTTTGCTTCAAGATTTGCTAATGAACAAGCAGTTGCTAAATCCGAAGCAGAAAAAGCACAATTTGACGCTCGTGAACCAATTAGTGAAGTTATGAAGGCTCTTGAAGGACTATCCGAAAGAATTGACAACCTAACCACAGAAGGAACTACTATCGCTAAGGCTGACACCTCCACAAATGTAAGTGTACCAAGTACACAAGATTTGAACAATATGTCATGGGATGAAGTACATTCTTTGGCTAACAGTGTTTACAGGAGAACATGAGGATATAAAATATAAAATTAGGAGATGAAAATATGGCAAGAGATTACATAAGAAACATAACAGATATGGAAAGATACTTCTACGGAGCAGGTAACGCTATGGGCTATTCCTACTCCGGTAGTGAGTTATTGAAGGCTGACGCACCAATGCTAAGTACTACCGCAGGTACATACCAAGCAATTTACGGTAGAAAAGTTTGGTCGCAGTTAAACCAAGAATTTAACGCATTCTCAATACTACCTAAGAGGCCGTGGGAAAGAAGTGGTTGGAGAGTTATTACTGAAAGACCATCTTTCACAGTTGGTGGCGGTGTAGCAGAAAACGCTACTCTACCGGACACAACCAAACCTACCTTCCAACACATAGCCGCAAAACCAAAGACAGTTGTTCATACATTTGACATGAGCGAAACTGCTATGTTTTTGGCTGACAAAGATGACGGTCTAGGTGACATTCGTGCAGTATTAAAAGAAGAAATGGGTAAGCATCACGCAGAACACATTAACAAAATGCTTACACAAGACACTGATACTGTAGCAGGTAATGACTTTGAATCACTAGATAGAATTACTGCTTCTTCAACTATGGACAGTACAGGTACAGGATATGCCGCTACTGTAGCAAGTGGAGCATCTACTACTCACACTGCTCACATTGACAGTGCGGCTGACCTTGATATTTACAGCATCAACCGAGCCGCAAACTCTTGGTCTAACGCAGAAGTAAATATTGCTACTGATGCAGGTCTTACTGAAAGAACCCTATCTTTAGACCACCTAGATACCCTATTCCAACAGATATGGGTTCGTGGTGGTAATCCAAAGGTTATTCTAACAGGATATGATACTCTAATGAGATTACAACAACTACTACAAAGCCAACAAAGATTCATGGAAGAAAAGAGAGTCACACCAACCTACAACGGTGTTAAAGGTGTACCGGGTATTGAAGCCGGTTTCATCGTAGCAACTTACAACGGTGTACCTATCATTCCATCTAAAGATGTAGCAAAAGATGGTCTAAGTCGTATGTACTTCTTGGACACAGATTATATCTACTTCTCAACTGCTATACCTACACAGTACTTTGAGTCCGGTATTGAAACCGGCGACCCATTCGCTATTAACCGTCTTGGACAAGAGGGTATGTACCGTTCAATGGGAGAAGTTTGGACAACTTTCTTTGGTGGACATGGTTCAATCCGTGATTTGGCTTGAGGTTAATGGAGAAAAAAATATTAAGGAGATGATTAAATATGGCAATAGAAACAAAAACACAAAAAGGATTGACAATATCTTTTGATGATGGAGATTTTAGTACCGGAACTGTATCAGTTCTACTAGACCTTGACTTGAGAACAGGAACACCTGTAGATGAAACAGGTTGGTTAGATGGAAACGCAGGTGGCGCATATCCGGGTACACTAGCAGGTTTTAACGCCGCTAATAGTGACGGAAATGCAGTTGGAAGTATGCGATTGGTGACAATTGCTTTTACTCTAGCAGATGCGGCTGAACAAGTATTAGTTCTAACCGCAGGTGCATCAAAAATGATTGGAATTATCGGTACTACTTTTGCAGTAGCAGACAAAGTACTTTCTGCATCTTTCACTAACACAGGTCTAGCGGGTTCTGCCGCTAAGACAGGTGGAACTGACCCTGCAATTGTTCTTCACAGTGAAACTGCCGGTGGAGCAGGTACAGTCACAGTAGTTCTATTGAACTGAGGTGGCTAAATGCCTACCGTAACCTACATAGGGGTTTACTATGAATCCCGAAGAAAAGACAGTTGTGAATCTTGGGTTAGAGGTAAACCTGTAGAAGTTTCTCAAGAATGGCTTGAGGCAAACAGGAAAGCCCTAAGAAGAGATTTCAAGATTGAAGGTGATGAACCTGCTACTGTGGATTTAAGAGATGATGGTATACCCGATGAGGGTTGGAATCGTAAAGATATTCTAAAGTGGCTTAAAGGTAATGGAGTCAAAACAGGCGCAGGTTATCTAACCAAAACGGCGGCTTTAGTATTAGTAGAATCTTATCTAAATCCACCTGTAGTTGAGGAAGTTTTAAGTGAAGCAGAAGATACCACAGAAACAGGAAGTGATGAATAATGGCATTTGAAAGTACAATAGACACAAGACCGCATTATATTGGCGACCTTTTTATGGTGACAGGTACATTTACTAATCCCGGTAGCGAAACAGGCGGAAGTATTGACCTCTCTACTTTGCTCGCAACTATAGTAGGAGCAGGTGCAAATGCTGATAATGCAACTGACGGTACAGGAGCAGGTGTTGATGGAGTATTCGCACTTATCAATGGTAATACCTTAGTTATACAATGTGTAGCAGGGCAAGATGGTACATGGTTTGCATTTGGTCGCCGTTCTTGAGGCGGTGATTAAATGGCTAGATTAACACACCCACAAGTATTAGAAACAGTACCAATAGGTAATTTAGTATATGTCGTTGTAGATGTACCGGCAGATTCTTTTACAATATCTCAAGGTGAAATTGGATTAAATGCACTTCTTAGTGAACTAGGTATTGTAGAACTATTCGGTGTAAGTATGATATTGAATAGTGTTGGTGCGAATGGTTTCGGAAAAAATGATTTTAATAATGGAAGTGATGCGGGAAAAGTTATGTCTTTTAGACCTCTTATAACTTCTACTCTAGGAAATTATCCTTTAAGTCCACATCAAAATAGTAAATTCATAGTAGGAAATATTACAAATAATGATGGTAGAGTTTTAATTACTTCCGGCTCGGAAAATATACTACCCACCGGAGGGCAGTTTGTTTCAAGTACAGAATATAACGGTACAGGTGAAGCGGTATTAATGCGACAGTTTAGTGTATTTCAGCAAAGAGCCTTTTTTGCATCAAACGCAACTCAAACTAAAAATGCCGTAGTATTCCAAATAGGAGATAGAATAGACCAAACAAACATATTAAAAATACAATCAAACGCATTAACCCCCATTACTTTAGACGGTGTTAGTGGGATTTTAACCTTAATAGGGAGGCGTGGATAATGGCAGTAGTAATAGACAGTAGAATGACTACTATTGGTAATTTAGTTTTCCTTAAAGGTACAATGGCGGGTAATGACATATTTGATTTTAAAGACCATGTTAAAAAGATATTTTCATTCAATATTTCACCAAATAATTTTGACCCTTCAAGCCCACCAACCGGCACATTAGGTATGTGGGATTATGAAAATGAGCAAAGAGTAAATCTAAATATTTTAGATACACCACAAGCATTTGTAAATGGTACAACAATAAATATTAGAGGTGGTTTTACAAGTACATATAGTGATTCTGTAAGTTTTTTATTAATAGGGAGGCGATAGTATGCCTATAACTTTTAATAGACCCGAAGTTACATCTAATTTAATTTTTATGACAGGTAAATATGATGTACAAGATGGAGAAAATTTAGACATAGATGTATCACCTTACATGAATGTAATAGATAGTGTAATGACAATACCCACAAGCGTTAACACTCTATCACAATTTGTACCTGCTAATCAAGCGGGAAATGCCCCACATGCTATTAGTAGTATATCTTCACCTTCACAATTTGTTATAAACGGTACAACTGTATCAATATATCATGATAGTATTAATCAAGATAATATGAGTACTCTAGCACTTGTTAAAAATAGCGGTGCTAGAAGTGGTAATTTCTGTATAATAGGTAGGAAGTGATTTAATGGCGAGTTTATCAAAAGTAGCATCAAAAGTAGTAGGACCACTATCACCAAAAGAATTTAGCGATGCGTCAGCATTAGAAACTACAATTAATACCGGTATACAAGCAGTTAGTGATGCAAGTGCTACTAACGCTATACTTGGTGCAGAAATAATTACAGTACTAGGAAATAATTTCTTAGTTATACTTTATCAATTAGCATGAGGGGTGATGATGGGTTTTGATTTGCGCTCTTTGGATTTGTCGGATTTAGTTCGTGCAAATAAACAAGGCGTAAAACTAGATACTGATTCAGCAGTTGTAGCAGATGAAGAACACCCGTTGAAGGGTATCACTACTCAACAAAGAAACAGGAATAAAGATATAGGAGATATTCTTAACATTGGTTCGGGTACAAGGTGTACTCACTGTGGTTTTCTACATTTTATGTGGAGGGCCACATGTGCTACTTGTGATAAACCAATGGAATATAACTTAGGACATAGAGATGAAGAAAACAGGTTGTGATACTATGAGTAAAATTTTAATTAAAATGCCAATGAAACCACATAGACAAAAAGTACTTACAGAAGCCGGAGAAGAAAAGCGTTTACAACAACTTGCTAATCAAATGGCGGCAAGAGAACTTAGAGGCGCAGGTGGAGATGCACAAGGTGACCAATTTACTACTGCTCG
>TARA_R100001480_G_scaffold30249_3_pt1 | contig 11808 bp, 4 predicted proteins | sample TARA_R100001480 | Tara Oceans TARA_R100001480 (sample SAMEA2622212) | marine metagenome | biome: marine biome (ENVO:00000447); feature: mesopelagic zone (ENVO:00000213) & marine oxygen minimum zone (ENVO:01000065); material: "saline water (ENVO:00002010), including plankton... | reverse complement strand
AAGCCGCTGAGATTCAAATTGAACAAGCAGACATTTCATTAGCTAACACGCTAGATACTATAAGATCTACGGGCACTTCAGCTGGTGGCGCTACAGCTTTAGCTCAAGCCGCCTTAAAGAGTAAACAAGGTGTTGCGGCTAGTATAGAGCAGCAAGAGGCACAAAATGAAAAAATGAGAGCTGAGGGCAAAAAGCAAGAAGAACAACAGCTCATGTCAGAGCAAATGCGACAACAAGATGCTGATGTTCAGGGCGCTCAATTTACTTTTGGAATAAGAGAAGCAAGACAACAAGGTCAAATAGATAGAACTTATGCTGAACTGCAAGCTGCTAGACAAGCTGCAGCAATGGCTAGCGCGGATAGAACGTCTGCTATCACAGGTGCTATAGGCGGTGTAGCTTCGATAGCTGGAGGGTTTTTTGGTAAACAATGATAATTATGGAAGATAAAAATATAACAAATAATCTTATAATAAAGCAGTTTAATGAAAGCAATGCTATTGCTTACAATAAAGACTTTATATCACAGTCTTCTGATTACGAATTTAAGATGCTTGATAATGCGTATCAATCTACTATAAAAACGTATGCTGAGCTTTCAATAGCAATCAAAAACAATGATTGTGTGGAACCTAGTTGTCAATATGAAAAAAAAGCTTTAAAAAATCTAGAAGAAGCTCCTGCTGCTTCTATTGAATTTATTGAAAATTTAATTGGTGAACTTTCTGTTACAGATGATTCTAATTTTGATGTTAACAATGATTATAGATACATGGTAGCAAATTCTATTATAAACGCTAAACCAGGTTTTTCTAAATCAGATGGCTATGCTTTAGATCTTTATTTAAATCAAGACGGTAGTCAAACTATAGTTTTTCAAGGACCTATGCTACAAAAACCTTTAATTATAAACAATACTTCTTTAAGTGCTTTACTGGAATCTGATACTTCTTTAGTTGCAGTTACTCCAGATATAAACAAAAACATGTTAGCTTTACTGACTTCTATTAACATTTTTAATGCTAAAGATATTTTAGAAGATGGTTCACTTTCGCCTACAGCTAGAATATCTGAAGAGTTTGTAATGAAAAACCCTGACGGTTCTTATGATTATGAAATAGTAGACATAGGCAATGGCAAAGGAAGAAACATGCTTAAGTTTGATATGGATAAAATTGAGCGTAAGGCTGATCCTTTTATAAACGCAGAAGTTGCAGGGTTATTAAGTTCTGAACAAGAAGCTGTGGCAGCTTGGAACGTGTATATTGCCCAAGGCACTAGTGTAAACGAAGATGATCAAATGGTTCAAGCTGCAAATGCTGGCTCTAAAGCTTGGAGTTACAGCAAGGATTTACCATTGTCTCAAGATAAAAAAGTTTTATTTGAAAGTAAATACAAGGACTATTTTATGAATAATTATTTAAAGCCATTTATGACAAATCAATTTCCAACAGTAAAAGAAGACGCTGCAGTATTTGATTTAGCTGAAGCTAGAAATGCAGCTGTAGAAAAGTTTGAAAAAGATAATAATATATAAATTTAATATAATAAAATTTTATGGAAGAGTGGAAAAAAGCTAAGGCTGATTATTACGCTAGTATACAAAATTTAAGCAGAACAGAAAGAGATGCAGCTCTAAAAGCTTGGTTAGCAGCTAATCCTAAGCCACAAGAAGAAGTTGTTGAAGAAGTAAAGTCGAGCGATGTAGGGACACAGGATGCGAACCTTACATCAACCCCGGACCCAGCATCCGAGAGTTCAATTTCTTTAGATGGACTATCACAATTTCAAAAAAACCTATTAAGCAATTTAAGGGCTAAAGAAAACTACGAGCAAAATGTAAAGAAGGTAGGTTTTTTAATAGAAGACTTAAATAAAACAGGGGATTTTAGTAAGATATACGCGTTTAATGAAGAAAATCCAGGATACGTAAATATAGAATCTATCCAAGAGTTTGAAAAAAAATACAAAGATCATCAAGCTAAAGTTAAAAAAGAAAAAGAAAAATTTACAACTGTAGTAGATTTTGGAGAAGTGTATTCTCCAGGTGATGGCTATGATTATAAGTTTGATGTAAATGATACAAACCAAATACAATACTACAAGAAATCTAGTACTCAAGAAGATTTTGTTTTAGTTGATCCTAACTCAGATAATGATGAAGATAGACTAGTAGCTTTAACCGTAGTAGATAAACTTGGTCATTTAAGTGGTGACATTAAAGAGCAATTAGATGCTATTTTAAAACAAAATAGAATTAGATCTGAGAGATTAAAAAAAGAAACTCAGAAGTTATCACAATATTTAAGCGAGCAATCTAGCGCTATACCTTTAACTCAAGTGCAAGAAGTAGGTGGTCAATATGTTAGTTCATTAAGTGAAAATGATTTTAAAGCATTTAATAATTATTTAGAAAAAAACAAAAAAGCTAAACTAACAGATTTTAATCCAAGGGCTTATCTTGAAGATAATATTATTTCTTACGATTTTGAATATCCAGATGTTGAAGAGTATTTTGATACTTTAAATTTATCTGAAGAAGAGAAAAAAGATAGGTTAGAAATGTTTCAACTACAACAAGAGGTTGAAAAAAATAGAAAAAAACAAGCTTATACCAAAGACGAAAGCGCTGCTGGAATTTCAAGCGGCACTGGCTTTATACCTGCCTCAAATAAACCTTTAGATGAATTTAAGAAAACTAAAAAATATAAACGTCTTTTAGAGTTAAATGAAAAATATAAAGGAAGCGCAGACGCTAAAGATGTATTAGAACCCACACCAGAGGCTAAAGCTTTGTTTATATCTAAAATTAATGACGAGTACGCTGCTGATTTTCTAGACGATAAAGATGACAGTACTATATTTAAAAATGTTTTTAGCGACACTGTTAAAAATGATCCATTTATAGGTGCTCAATTAATACAATTAAAAATTGCAGCAAGACCGTTGCTTAAACAAAAAAGACAAGAGCTCCAGGAAAAATACGATACATCGACTCAAGAAGGTTACGACAACGCTAATAAAGAGTATGAAGCTTATTCAAAAGAATTAATACAAGATAAATTAGAGGCTGACCCAGAATATCAGAAAAGATATAGAAGTTTAATGCTCGTAGCTGCTTCTGCTCAAAAAGATGTGCTAAGAACTAAACAAAGAGAAAATGATCCCTTTTTTATTACTTTAGATTATTTACAAAAAAATACTTATAAAGGAGATTTAACTTTTGGAAGCGTTGAACAGCTACTCAAAACGTTTAAGTCTAATCAAAAAGCATTTAATGCAATACAGTTAGACATAGCTTCAAGCGACTTAGATGAAACAATGTCTAAAAGACAAGCGTTAATAAGAGCTATTAAAGAAGGTGAGATTAGTGAAGACGATATTTATTCAATTCGCCGCCGTTACGCGGCTAGAGATGCTTCTAAATTTAGTGGATTAGGAAGGGCTTTAACTATAAAAGATATTATTGCAAGATATGACAGAGAAATTAAAGATGATTTAAGAGAAGTTGCTGAACAGTTAGATGATATATCTCAAATAGAAAAAGCTTTAAAAGGTTATAAAGATATAGATCAAGATGATCCTTGGTTAGTTAAAACAACTCAGCAATTTTCAGCTTCTTTACCATATATGGCCGCAGCCCTTGGAGGAACAGCCGCTACTTATTTTAGTGGAGGTGCAGCAGCTCCTTTTATAGCTACTGGAATGAACGTTTTGGGTAGTGCATACATGGGCTTAGATTTTTATGGGCAACAATGGTATGATACGTTTATGCAAGGGGTTGAAAACCAAGCAGAAACAGAAGGTCTTAGTCTTGAAAATATGCCAGAAGATAAAAGAAAAGCGTATTTAGTTAACGCCTTGGAAAGTGGTAGATATGATGATTCAGCCAGTGCCGCCGCAGCTGCTACATTAATGACTTTTACAGAAAGATTTGGTTTACAAAAACAATTTTCAGCATTTGGAAAAGCACTAGGTTTAGGTAAAGACGGAGTAGCTTCTTTAATAAAAGGTCAATGGAAGCAAGCTGGTAAAAGCTTTCTTCGAGGAGGTTTAAATAAGTCAGCCGCTTATTTATCTGAGTTTGGCACTGAGTTTTCACAAACTACAATAGGTGATCTTCAAAAAGGATTATCTTTAGGTTTAGGGGGTGAATATGTAAATTGGAAAAATAGCTGGGAAGCTGGAACAATCGGTGGTAATGTTGCTTTGCTGATGCCTGGAGTAGCTGGTATTGCCTCGCAAAGTGCTGTAGAAATAAGAAATACAGCTAGAAAATTAGCTATCAACTTTAACATGGGTGATTTTTCAACATCAAGTAAAGCTGTTGATAATTGGTTTAAAATGGCTAATCAAAAACTAGACCGTGATTATAATAATGGTAAAAATCCTGAATACACTAAGCAGCAATACGAAGCAGATAAAAACGCCATTAATACCACTTATAATAGCAGACTTAAAATACCAAACAATGCTACACCGGAAGTAAGAGCACAGCTGCTAGATTTAATGTCTCAAAAAAATGCTCTTGAAATGGAGATAAACAAAATAGACGACAAAGATTTAGCTGCACCTCAAATATTAAGCTTAGCTATTGTTAAAGGTCAAATACAATCACTAGTTAAAGAAGAAGCTAACATAAAAACTTTAACAACCTCTAAAGCTAGACAAGCGGCTACAAAAGTAGCAGCACAAATAGGTTATAAATACGAAAACTTTCAAACCCAAGAAGGTGTTGACAAGAGAGTTGAAGAGTTAGTCGCAGAGGGAGCTAAACCTGGAAAAGCTACAGATTATGGTCAAGCTGTAGATTTAGTAGATGGCACTACTTTAGTATTAATAAATGATAGAGCCGCTGCTCAAGACAATGTGTTTACAACAGATCAGCATGAAATACTACATCCGTTTTTTAAGCAAACATTTAAAAACAATCCTGAGGCTGCTATAGCATTTGGCAAATCTTTACTGCAAGAGATTTTAAGTAATCCTGATATTACTATAAATGAAAAATTTAGGGAAGATTTTAATGAGTATTTAAACGATGAGAATTACACCGCTGCAAACACGTGGGAAGAGGTTATACCATTAGTTAGCGAAGCTTTAACTGAAGGTGATATAAAAGTAAAAGGTAATTTAAACACAGTACTCGCTAAAATAAAAGAGTTTATACAAAGCTTTTTTGGAAAAGCTAAAAAACCTTTAAAAATAAGATTTGATAAAGGATCTGATGTCTTTGCTTTTTTAAGAGACTACAACAAGACAATAGCTAAAGGAGAGGGATTAACAAAGGAACAGTTAGAAATAGCCGAAAAGGGTGCAGAAGGAGCTTTAGTTACAGATGCTGCAGCAATAGCCGCAGCTGAAACAGGTATTGCAGAAGTTGATGCTGCTCAAGAAATATTAACAGAGCAAGATGCTAATAGAGTAGAAGAGCAACCACTTAAAGCAGCTGCTAAAAAACGTTTAGATCAAAATATAGGATCTGTCGACACAACTCCTGAGCAAGCTATAAGAAACAAAGAGCTAATGCAAAAGATTCTTGACGGAGACGTTAGTGCTGCAAACACGCTTGTGGAAGAAAACTCTGGCTTAATATTACCATTATTAAATTTTAATCCAGATATAACCCAACAAAGTGGGGTAACATCTGATGACGTGTTGCAGGCTGTAGCAGATATGATGACACCTGGTATGGTTGATTTAGTTTATGCAAAAATACCTCCTAACAGGAAAACATCATTAGCAGAAGAATACTCTAAAGAAAAAGGTGAAGTCAGTACTTTCTTAGGAAGACTTGCTCAAAGAAAAAAAGAAATATATACAGCTGCAGGACTTGATCCTAATAAATTTAACTTAGTTGATATTGATTCTTCTACTAAACAAATAGTAGACGAAGGATCAGATCCTAAACCTAAGCCAGAAAAAGAAGTAGCTACTACTCAAGTAGATCCTAGAGAGTTTGGACCTGTTACAGAAGGTGATAAACTCAAAGACGTAGAAGGTATAGTTAAAGTAACTGACAAAGAAAGATTAACATTCAAAAAACTAGCTTCTAAATACTTTGACAAAGTTTCACAAGCTTTGTTTGGTATGCCTGGTAAAAAAGTAAAAGGTAACGCTAGCTTGAAGTATGCTGATGTTAAAGGTGAACCTGTTTCTTCTGAGGCTAGCAAGCTTCAAAATATTTTTAAAAATGTTGAAGATGTTAGAAGCTTTATAAAAGCTATGCCTCCTTATAATGTTGCTACAGGTCAAACAGTAATAGACAAGCAGGGTAAAAAAATAGACGTTTCTAAAGACGTTAGAGGTAGATCCATAGCTATAAACCCTACAGTGTTAAAAAAATTCTATCAACCAGTCACAAGAGCTATAGAAGGTATATCAAATAAAAGCGGTAGAAGCTTAGGTAGTACTAGTCAAACTCAAGTATACGAATTAAAGCCAGAGTACAGAGGTAGAATAACAAAACAAACTATAGAAAGTTTACAGAAAAGTCTTGGTATTACTAAAGGAGAGTTGAGCGTGCCTATTAAAGGAGCAGCTCGAACCGAGTTTGGTTCTCTACTTACTGGACTGTCTAAGATGTATGTAGACAATCTTATAAATACTGTAGGCAGATCTAAGCTGACTACAGATCAAGCTAAAGCAGATACTGGTGCTGGTAAATCTAATGCACTAGCTAAGAAAAGAAAAGCAGAAAATGTTTTTCAAGCAGCTATGAGCGGTACTGACGCTTTAGGTTTTAATCGTTTTAATTATGAATATGGTAAAGTAATACCTCAATTATTAAAAGGAGAAAAAGTAATAGTAAAAGATAAAAACGGAAAAGATGTTGAGGTTGATGCAAAAGCTTTTGACATGAAAACGCCTGAGGGTGTAAAAAGGTTTTTAGATTACGCTATAAGTAGTGGTCTTACTAGGCGAGTTCCAAGAGAATTATGGATCTCATTGGCTTTTAGAAGTGAAAATCTTTTAAAAGATAATACTAAAAAACACCGTGAACAAGTAAGAGAAACTAGACGATTATTCGAAAGCCTACAAGAAGATCCAAGTGATAATGTTTTTGGTGAAATTGAAGGCGCGGTTATATCGAAAAAAACAGGTATACCTAGAGGGTATGCAGGTAATTTACCTTTTAGAAGTACAATTGAAGCTAGGCAGTGGATAGCAGATTCTATAGATGCAGAATATAATAGATTAAAAAACGATAAAGATTTAAACCTTACAGATGCTGAAGCAAGAAAGCAAGCCGACGCATTGTTTCCTAAAAAAGGAAGCTCAGAGTTTAGCAATTTGTTTATTAAAACAGATGTTTTTGCTGATAAGAACAACTTAGAAACTCAACTAGACGATCCAGCTTTTGTAAAAAGTCAAGATGCTAAAATAAACGAATTAAAAGAGTTTTTTAAATTGCTTCAAAACGAAGTAATGAGAGATGCAGACGGTAATTTAGACTTTGAAGGTGTTGCTTTTGTTGGTGCCATGCTTTCTTCTAGCTCAGCTGGAACTTCTCATTTTCTAAGAAATGCTGCTCCAATGAGATTTTACCAAGCGGGTTATAAAAAAGCAACGTCTGCTAATGTAACTATAGAACATACTATGCCTGCTACATTAGTTGGTAAATATTTATTTATGGCAGCAGTTGAAGGCGATGTCGATACTAAGTTTAAAACTATAAAAGATAATTACGTACAAGGACCTTTATTAGAAGTTGATGACAAAAAATTAAAAGGTAAAAAAGCTAACGGAGAGTCTTTTGATTACAGAGAACAGATGCCTGATTTCTGGCAAGATACTGATAGCGTTTGGGGTAGATACTTTAACTTAAACGTAATTAGAAATGGAGGTGGTATAAATCCTGCTACTATTATGTTCGGTAAAGGTGATTCTGCGCTTGATAGATTTAATATAATGGCTGATGGAACTGTTATAAACAACGCTACTAAAAAAGGTTTACCTGTCGTAGAAAAACAAAACAATAGTTCTTTATCTAATGCTTTAGCAAGTAAGCGTAAATTATCTACGCAGCAACAAATAAGTCAGCAAGGTACCTTAGATAATGCTTTATCAATGGGTAGAAGAACAGCGCCGCCGATTAAAAAGATTAGAATATTTGATTTTGATGATACTTTGGCTAGATCTAAGAGCATGGTTATAGTTAACATGCCTTTCTTAGATGCTAAAAATGAAATGGTAGATGTAGTTGCAAGACGCATGTTTAAAGATGAGTTTAAAAACCTACCTAGCTATAAGCAAACGTTTAAAAGCTTAAATGCAGATCAGCAAAGACAAGTGCTTCAGTCTATTCCAGGTAAGACTATAAAAATTAACGCAACAGAGTTTGCTCAACAGGCGGCAGACTTAGAAGCTATAGGTGCTACATTTGATTTTACAGAATTTAGCAAAGTTGTTGAAGGTCAGAAAGGACCTTTGTTTGATGTGGCTAAAAAAATAGCAGACGCTAGAGGCACAGAAGATTTATTTATACTTACAGCAAGACCTCAAGAAGCTGCTGGTCCTATAAAAGAATTCATGAAAGCTTTAGGCATTGATATACCTTTAGCTAACATAACAGGTTTAGCTGACGGTACAGCACAAGCTAAAGCTATGTGGGTGGCTGATAAAGCTGCTCAAGGTTATAATGATTTTTACTTTGCAGATGATGCTATTAAAAATGTTAAAGCTGTCAAAGAAGTATTAGGTCAAATAGACGTCAAGTCTAAGGTTCAACAAGCCAAAGCAAGTAAGCGAAGAACTTTTGATAATATAGTCAACGACATGATCGAAGACTCTTCAGGTATTGAATCATTTAAAAAGTTTTCTAGCGCTAAAGCTAGAACAGTAGGTGAGAATAAAGGTAGATTTGACTGGCTTACAATGGCTTCATCAGCTGAAGACTTTAAAGGTTTGTTATATAGTTTACTAGGAAAAGGTAAAAAAGGTGAGGCTCAATATGAGTTCTTAAAAACAAACCTAATGGACACTTACAATAGAGCTGAAGACGCTATAACTCAAGCTAAAATATCTGCGGCTAATGATTTTATGGCTCTTAAAAATCAGTTTCCAGGTTTACCTAAAACATTAGAAACAGAAACAGGTGTAGGTAAATTTAATTATCAACACGCGCTTAGAGTTTATATATGGACACAGCAGGGAATGTCAATACCTGGTTTATCTAAAAGAGACGCTACACAGCTTAATAAGTTTATAGAAGATAATCCTGATTTAAAAAAGTTTGCTGATGGATTAATGGGTATACAAAAAGATAAAATGTATCCTGAACCCGGAAAGGAATGGTTAGGTGGTAATTTAACTACAGATATTATCGGTGGTATAAATAAAGTTAACCGCAAAGAATACCTACAGGAGTGGCAAGAAAATGTAGATATTATATTTTCTCCTGAAAACTTAAATAAAATGGAAGCTGCTTATGGTACTCGTTGGCGTAAAGCTTTAGAGAATACTTTAAAACGTATGAAGGCTGGCACAAATAGACTTGGTTACAATGACCAAACAAGCGCTGTGCTTGATTGGGTTAATAATTCTGTTGGCGCTGTAATGTTCTTAAACACTAGATCTGCGCTGCTTCAAACGATTTCTGCTGTAAACTTTATAAATTGGGGTGATAATAATATTATAAAGGCAGGTGCAGCGTTCGCAAACCAGAAACAATTCTGGTCAGACTTTATGAAGCTGATGAACTCTGATTATCTAGTACAACGCCGTAACGGTCTTAAGATAAACGTAAGTGAATCTGAAATAGCAGATGCTGTAAAGGATTCTAAGAACAAAGTTAAAGCTGCTATAGCATTTTTATTAAGCAAGGGTTTTGTACTTACTAGATATGCGGATAGTTTTGCTATTGCTTCAGGTGGTGCTACTTTCTATAGAAATAGAATTAAAAAATATTTAAAAGAAGGCATGGATCAAAAGCTTGCAGAAGAAAAAGCTTTTCAAGACTTTAGACAAATAGCAGAGGAAAGCCAACAGTCTAGCTCGCCAGATAAAATCAGTATGCAACAAGCTTCAGCGGCTGGCCGTGTTATACTTAACTGGGCTAATACGCCAATGCAATACGTTAGAATACAAAAGCGAGCTATACAAGATTTAATAGCAGGTCGTGGCGACGCTAAAGTTCACATGTCTAGAATAGCTTACTATGGCGCTATACAGAATGTAATATTCAATGCTTTACAGCAAGCTTTATTTGCTATTGCTTTTGATGACGAAGAAGATGATGAAAAGAAAAAGAAAAATAAAGATAAAAAAATAGCTAGAGTTGCTAATGGTATGATTGATTCTCAGCTAAAAGGTTTAGGTATAGCTGGCGCAGGTATGGTTGCTGTTAAAAATACTTTAATGAAAATATATGAAGAGTCTGGTAAACAAAGACCTGAGTATGAAAAAGCAGCTATAGAAGCTTTAAGTTTTTCACCAGCTATAAGTTCTAAGTATAGAAAAATAGTAGGTGGTTTAAAAAGTTTTAGTTGGAACGCTAAGGAAATGAAAGAAAAAGGTTTTAGCCTTGACAATCCAGCATACTTAGCGGGTGCTCAAATCATAACAGCTGTAACAAACATACCTATTGATCGTGTTATAAAGAAATCTAATAACATAAGAGGTATATTAAGCGAGCAATCAAAAATGTGGCAAAAGGCTATTTTGTTTGGTGGTTGGAGTACTTGGGATGTTGGCCTGCCTTATTACGGAGGCTGGGATAAACCAGTTGAACCTACAGAAGAAGAAATTAAAAAACAAGAGTTTGACAAACTTAAAAAAGATACAAAGACACAAGATCAAATAGACATGCTTTTGAATTTTGGTCTTACTAAAAAAGAAATAAAGGCTTTAGGTAAAGAAGATAATAGAGTTAAAAAAATAATTGAACTTCAGAACAAAGCTAAAGAAAAACCTACAGAAGTAAAAACTGACTCTATACCTGAAACAAAACCTAAACCTAAACCTAAACCTAAACCTAAAACAGAAACCGCAGAGCAAAAGCTAAGAAGACAATTTGATTCTATCAAGGCAGAAAACAAACCAGATCAAGTTAAAACATTGACTAAGTTTGGACTTACTAAAAAAGAAATAAGAGATCTTAGATACGAGAAAAACAGAGTTGAAAAGATTTTAGAACTAATGGATAAATAAATAAACTATGGCATCAGCATTATATAAAAAACTAACAGCCTCTTGCAAGGCAGCAGCAAAGAAAAAATTTAAAGTATATCCTAGTGCATACGCTAATATGTGGGCTTCAAAGCAGCAGAAAAAAGGTAAGTGCTAATGGCTTATAAACAAGAAACAGACTCACCTTTAGGACATTGCTGGTCTAACGTAATGCACTTGCAGCCTTGGAATAAGATGCGAAGCAGAACAGCGGCTGCGGCAGGTAGAGGCACAGGTAATGAATCTAGCTTAAAAGCAGCAGAGAAAAGAAGAGAATCTCCGTTAGATAAAACAAAGGCTAAAGGTGGAGGTACTACTAAAGTGTGTTTACCTCTAGCTAAAATACGCAGCATGAGTAAAGAAGAAAGACAAAAGGTTATTAACGCTAAGCGAGCTGCTGCAGCTGCAGGAAAAAGAGTAAGATCTAGTAGCAGTAATGTTAAAGGTACTAGTAGTAAAAATTTAAAAGACTGGGTTAAACAAGACTGGAGACAAGTTGCTGATCCATCTAAAAAATGCGGAGAATAAAATGAGTTTATCAGATATGAAGTTATACGCTATGAACGTGGGTGCGCTGGGTGTTACAACCTTTACACAAATAGAAGACGGTTTAAAAATATTTCTTTTACTTATAACTAT
>TARA_R100001480_G_scaffold2885_2_pt1 | contig 11816 bp, 33 predicted proteins | sample TARA_R100001480 | Tara Oceans TARA_R100001480 (sample SAMEA2622212) | marine metagenome | biome: marine biome (ENVO:00000447); feature: mesopelagic zone (ENVO:00000213) & marine oxygen minimum zone (ENVO:01000065); material: "saline water (ENVO:00002010), including plankton... | reverse complement strand
GATCGTTCCTACATGGGCAGACGTTCTTAACAGAGCAAACTTAGGCTTTGAAGTAATGCACGAGCGTAATGCTCACAACTTCCCACTAGACCTAGCATGTGCTGAGTCTTCACAAGTTGCTCTATCAGCTCCTGCTATAGGTTGACTTGTATAGCCTAATACCGCTAGGCTAGATAATGTACATGGTTAGTAGTCTCATGTGCGTGTGTGCAAAGTAAAGTGGTTGACCCAGAGGTGGTGCTCTGGGTCTTTTTTTATGTATTAATAGTAGAATTAAGGAAATATCATTTGTTGCAATGGCTGAGCACGATAAAGAAAAAACTTTTTTACAGAAATTTGGTAAGGAAAAATTTGGTGAAAAATTAATGAATTTCAATAATCCTCTTGCAGAGGGTTCCGATATGCCAGAACCAGTTCCTCCTACAGTGAACATGCCACAAATGGATAGTGAAGAAGAGAGATTTAATAAGATGGTTGAGCTAAACGGAAAGCAATATGAAAACGGAGATAGAAGTCAAGGTGATCAAGAAGCTGAGCAAAGAATGGTGCAGAATAAAAAGACTGGATTACTACAAAAATTCGTAAATATGGTTACATCTCCATTTAGTAGTGCATTAGAAAAAGAATTTGGAACAGAAGATCAACCAAAATTCGGTGGCAAAGATGGTGTGATGTATAACGGTAAGTTTGTCCACCCAGATTTTTATGAATTAATAATGAATCGTCCTGATCTTAAGCAAAGATTTGATGAGACTGGCTCCATTTACGGAGACTAATTATGAAAAAAACAGGTGGAATAGCTGGTATGGCTTCTCGAATGGCTGGGTCGCCACCACCAATAACTGATTCGGAAGAAAAAACTAATAAAGAAAATAATCAAGTAAATTTTATTCCTGAATCAAACAGCAGTGATGGGACTTCTGGGACAAATATAATTAAAGGAATCAAAGATTTCTATAATCTTGTTGATCAATCAGGTCTTTTGACTGAGGATAAAGTAAATGAGACAAAAGAAAATCTTTTAAATATAGCTGAAGAAAATAAAAATAATAATAAATCTGAATCCAATAAGGATACAACTTCGTCTGATGATTCAAAACTCTTATCTTACAATTTTCAAGGTTTAGATCCTAGAAAAGATATTTTTAATTACAATCCACAAGGTAATGTTGGTTTTGATATTGGAGATAAAGAAGGTGGTTTCTTTGCAACAGGTGATGTTGATGCATCACTTAGAGGTTTAAACACTAATTTACAGGCTGGATTTAAAAATGAAAATTTTAATGTTGGATATACTCCAGAAAGAGGTTTAAATTATAACTACAATAAACAGTTTGGCGATAAGACAAATTTTGATATAAATCAATCAGGTGCTCAATTAGGTACACAGTTTGGTGACAACACTAATGTAAATTTGGCATATAACAATGGAAATTTTAATCCCTCATTAAATACCAAGCTGTTAAACACTGATATAGCTGTAAATCCTAATAGATTAGATCTTAATAGAACATTTGAAATAGGAGATGATACTAGAGTAAATGTAGGTGGTGAAGTTGATTTTGATGGTGAAGCCAAGGGAGATATAGAATTTACTAAAGATTTTTTAAATAAGAGACTTCAATTATATGGTAGTGCGGATACTCAAGGAGGCTATGAAGGAGGAGCAAAATTCAATTTCTTAAATTTATAACATGAGATTCGCTGGTTCTGGTTATTATCCTAGTTTTCCTGTTAAATATTCGAATATGTACAATGATTATTCGATGGTGACAGCAGGATTAGCAGATCCTTTTCAACCACAAAAGCAAGAAAAATCAGATAAATGCAATTTTGTAGTTTCATATATAGGAAGAAACGAACCTAAGTTTGAAATGAATAACCCTCACTACATGAGAGAGGTTTCAAGATCTTATTCCGATAGTATTCCCCCTGTTATTCTTAATAAAGAGCCAATACAGAATAAGTTTTAATGGCACAAGACGATTCAAAATACACCAAACCTGCGTTAAGGAAAAGAATTTTTAATCAGGTCAAAGCCGGGTCTAAAGGTGGTAAGCCAGGTCAGTGGTCAGCTAGAAAAGCACAATTAGTTGCACAAAAATATAAAGCAGCTGGAGGAGGTTATAAAGGAGGTAAAGGTAAGAAGCAAAAAGATCTTAAGCGTTGGGGTAAAGAGAAGTGGATGACCAGAAAAGAATACGAGAAAAAGAAGAAAGACTAATGAAATCTGTAACTTGGGCACTTAGATTAGTTTTTGCTGTAGTAATTTTTGAATTAGTTATAGTTGCTGGCACTGTAGTCAAATGTTTTGACACAGATATGTGTGATGAAAATGATTCGAATAATATTACTTTAATTTTAAATAGTATTGCTGCAAAATCTTTTGCTTTATATGCAGCTGAGAAGGGGAGTTCGGCTAAAATAGAGAAATGAAACCTAAAGTAACTATTGTCCTCAACAAAAAAGTTTCAGAGGTAAGTGATTCTTGCCCGACTGCAACTGTTGATGTTGAAGAAAATACTAAAAATAGAAACTGGACTATTAATAAGTTTGCATATGGTCCTTTAAATCCAGCTGCCCCTGACCCAGGATTTTGGGAAAAGAAAGCAGATTTATGGAACAGTGATATTGAGACTGTTAAGACTGCTCGATGTGGTAATTGTGCAGCATTTGATCAGACAGAAAGGATTATGGAATGCATGATCGAGGGTATTAACGAAACAAAGGCAGCAGATCCATATGATGTCCTAGATAGAGCTAACTTAGGATATTGTCAGTTATTTAAATTCAAGTGTGCAGCTTGTCGAACCTGTGACGCTTGGTTATTCGGAGGACCAATTAGAGATTAATTATGCATCAAACTCCAAAAATTAAAAAGATTATTGGTGAGTTACATAAAGCTTCAAGAACTCACAAAGGTCAGGCAGAAAGACTTGAGAAAATTCTTAAGGTAATGCAGAACGTAGACAAGAAGAATAAGAAAAATGGCTGATAAAGCAATAGAACCAGGAAAGAAAAGCACAGAGAGGTATTTACCTGAAGCTGCATGGAAAGCCATGTCTAAGGCTGAAAGAAAGAAGACTGACGATAAAAAGAAAAGAGAGAGTAGAAAGGGTAAACAGTTTGTGAAAAATACAGAAAAAGCAAGAAAAGCTAGGAAAATGGCTAGTAAAAAGGCTGCTAAGAGTATGAAGTAATGACTGCTCGTATTCCCAGAAAGAAAGGTCAGCCTGCTAAGAGTGATAAACACAGTGATCTTTATACTGATGAAGATCCAAAAGGAACTATTAAAGGTCTACAATTTAAAAATAAAAGAGCTGCTGCATTAAGTGTTGCCAAAATTAAACGCAGTGGTCGATCCCATGCCCATAAAACTCAGGCTGCCATAGCTATGGAGCAGAGAGCCAAGGTTGCAAAGAAAACTGAGGCTGCTGGTGTTTACAGAAAGTTTATTGAAGAACAGAAGAGAAAGACTAAAGCTAAGAATACTTAGTATATATAACTACGTGGTGGACACAGAGCTTTGAAACTCTATTAATGTAATAGTAAAGAAAAATATACATACAAAAATTCTAGGAATATATTTAACAGAGATCGGTCTACGATAAACCTCCATTACTTCTCCGTAAGATATATTATTTTTCATTTTTTATGCTTTTTTCGGATTTTTTTTACCATGAGCCTTGTAATCCATAGCAAGACCTATAGCTATTGCCTGTTTTCTGTTTGTTACTTTCTTATCTCCTCCTGATTTAAGGTCGCCTGCTTTAAATTCAGACATAACTTTTTCCATTTTATGTGGCATTTTTTCTAAAAATTCTTTTATTTATTTTAATTTATCTATTTTTTTTATCACTTTAGTGTAGAGTTTCAATTTAATTCCTTTATGATTTAAAAGAATCATCTTTGCCATAGTCATCTCTTCACTATAAAAGATGATAGGTTCGTTCTCTAGTCCTACATCGCCACTCATAACCATATTTTAGGTTATTATTACAATTTTACCTTTATTTTATTAATTTTCTTTAACTCTTTTTTTGCTTGACGCACATATGCCTTTAGTACATCCATATCTAATGCTAGATATCCATCTATTTCAATTACTGCCTCTGGTATAACCATTTGTACTTGTTGTGCTGAAAAACCAGCTCTTAATCTCTGATCAGAGTCAAACTCTTCTTTATATCTAAACTGAAGTGCTTGTAATTGTTTTAATTTACCTAAAGCGTTTGTAACCTTCACAATTTTCTTTTCTTTAACTGGCGTACCTGATACTATGTTCTGATCGAAAGATCCTCCATGAATTTTTAAATCACTCATTTTTGTATTTCTTTTACAAAGTATGCTACTTTAGCTAAATCATCCCTTATCAGATTCATATTTGTTAGTGGCTTTATGTCGTGCTTGCACCTGATATCACATTTATTTTTTCTAGTAGCCATTATTTTTTTACTGAATCTAAATACTTGCTAGATTTATTCTATCTTTCCTTAACAATCAAATACTCTTAAATCTTTTCTAAACTCATTAAGACCTCTTTCTAAGCATAGAAGTTTAAATTCACTTATAGATATTAGATTATTTACTAACCCTTCTTCCTTCAGTTCTACTAGTATGTCATTCCACTGGAGCATCTCCTCATTTGATAGCAGTGGGAGAGCAGGGGTAATCACAACTTTCATGCAGCGGTTACTAGTTTTACCTATTGTAACCTTACCTTTCGTTTTGCAGCAATAGTAATTTTTTGATTTCAGAGTCATTAGCTTCGATAAGACTCGTAATCATTTTCAATTTTTTCTCTGCGTTTAAAGCCCTTTGACTCCAGTAAACTAAATGTCTATTGGTGTTATCCAATTCTGTTTCTAGTGCTGTTTGAAATAAGGTAGAAGGACTAATCTGTTTTCCTGACTGTTTCCATCTTTTATGTAGTTCTCCAGGAACAGATACACTAACGACTTCTGCCATGTGATTGTGCAATTATCTATAAGCCACGATAGCATTAAAAGCTCTTCGCCACCACTTTCTCTGTCAATATGACTGGTATTGGTTCACTAACTGTAAGACCTGTTGTAACTCTCACACCATTAGCAAAGCTCTCTGCTTCATCCATAGATTTAAATTGTGGAGCATGCGCACCAATCTTATCGTTGTACACGAAAACTACGTATCCTGTTACTGGAAATTTCATTTAGTAAAAATACTTATCTTTAGAAGATAACCTTTTATTTTAAAATTTCAACCTATATAGAAAGGACCAGACTTGTAAAGAGTATCAGGTTGAGAAGCTACGGTTTCATCTGCTTCTATATGATTTGTTACCTTAATTACTTGACTTAGCTGACTACCTTTAGCTTTTGATAGTACTGCCCATGCGAGTTGCTTGCCTTGCTTTATGTCGTCATTCATAATCTATTTACCTTGTTTGCGTAATTTATTATGCAGTAAAGATACTTGCATCGTACAAATTTTTGTACATTAAAAAACCATTGCTATGACTAAGCTCTGGACACTTAATATAGCAATGGTCTAAGGTTTTGTCTAGAAGAAATCTTAAGATTTAAAAAGTGTTAAGAAAATCATCAGATAAGTTATCATCTCCTAATAAAGCAGCACCTATAGCAGCTCCATATTGTTGGTTACCTTCGGCTATAGCCTTTTTAACCTGGTGGTCAGCCATTCTTTTATATAGGTTAGGCTTTTTAATTGTTCTGCTTGAAACGAATTCAAAAGTCATAGTGTTTAAAGTAAAGTGTTTTCTTATGATACATCAAAAGAAGAAGATTCGAAACCTATTGGTAGCTCAACATCTTTTTTTTCTGTAATAAATTTAGTTCTAATACCAACTAAAAGTTCAATAGTTTGATCAAGATTTAATTCTTGTTCTCCATGTATTTGATCTATAAAAAGTGGATCCTCCCTAAGATCATCGATGTGTTTGAGAACAGTATCAACTTTTCTAAGAATATTGGAGTGATGTTTTTTTATGTCAGTTTTTTCTTTTAATTTCATAATCATAAAAGTATGGAGGTTCATACATAAGTGTAGCTACTTTATTTAAACACTTATCACCTTTTGTAGCTACTTTGTCCGCACTACTGCTGAAAAACCACCTTTACCAGATAAGTCACCTAAAAATGACTTTGCACGTTCTGATGCACTTGGTTTACCTGTATTCATATCATCTCCTACAAATTTGTCCTCACCTCTATCAAACTTAGCTCCACCTGCTCTATAGTTTTGTATTCCAAATTGATCTAAACCTGAAGGCATGGACATTCGAGACATAGCTTCTTCTTTTACTTCTTGAGTTTTTGATCTTCTTTCTTTTGCTTTAGCTAATAAATCATCTTTAACTTCTTCTAAATCTTTAATTCTTTCTTCAGTCGTAGGATCTACTTCAGTTAATCCAGTTTTTCTAGAAAATTCAGCTTTATCAGATAAATCACTACCAACAAACATTTGCATATTTGAAGCTTCTTTTGGCTCTGGAGTAGGCTCTGGAGCTTTTATCGTGGCTGAAGCGGATGGTTTAATGATTCCAGAGAAACCACCTGGGGTATCAAGCATAGAAGCTCCTCCACTAGCACGACCTACGACATTATTTAATGGTGCTCCACCAAAAAACAGTAAACTTGCAACGCCTTCTGATCTCTCACGACTTTCAGGCATTTTTGTCAATCTTTCCAAATTTTCTTTAAATACAGGATCTGGAGACTGACTTGCTCTTCTAGCACCACCCATTTTATTAAAACTTTTTTTCTATTCTAATCTTCCTTCTCTTCTACTTTAAATACCAACAGCTCTTCTCCTGGCTCTACATCTCTCAGTTCAGGATGAATGTTTCTCAAAGGTCTTCTGACTTCTTCTAAGGTTATGGTCATCATTCTCCACATAAAGGCGAAAGTTCCACCTGAGATGACTGCGAAGCAGAAGAAGTAGAGAAGAATTGAGAAGTCGTTCATATAGATGACCTAAAATATATAAATATCATTGTAAGACAGGTGTGAACGAAGAAGAATTTTTTAGAAAATATATGAATCCTGATGATGGTATTTATAGATCAGCTCGTCTTATGGGTAGGATGGCTGGTGAAAGAGATATTGTTGGTAATTACTTTAAACGTATTCGTAATGCTCAAGGATTAAAAGAGGAGTTTCTTTTACCAGAGAATCAAAGAGATTATAAACCTATGAGAGATGAGGCTCTCACAGATTTATATGGTAAAGGTTTCGTTGATATGTATGACAGATATAAACCTATAGGGGAAGGTGCTTATGGAGCAGTCTTCGAAAAACCTGGAGACTCTCAAAGAGTTTTAAAAGTACAGAGACAGGACACATTAGATAGACAGAAGTTTGGAGATACAGAGATAGCTAGACAAACAGAAGCTGCAGAGATGGGAGTTGCTCCTAAAATTCATCAAGTTACTAATCTCCCTTACAAACATGAAGTACCTATGGAGATACTTCGATCATTTGATAATAGATATGGAACAGTAGATCCAAGGCATCAGGTTACTGAGATGGATAGAGTTAACACAGTTGATGCTCAAGGTGGAAAAATAAAGATGTTGCAAGATTATGTGCAGAAATTACAGGGAGGTAAAAGAGATTATACGACTTATGACAAATTTGAAACACCTTACAGAACAGAAAATGCAAAATACAATCTTGCTATGGCAAAAGCTCAACTTCGTTTAGCTGATAGAGGTATAGTACATACTGATTTAGGTCAATATCCTTTTGGAGCTGCAAGAGAAGATCATGTTGCATACAATCCAAATACAAATAAGATGCAGTTTATAGATTATGGACATACAGAAAAATATAATCACGCAGAAAATTTACATCAACATACTAAGAATTTAAATTTAAGAAATGAAGAGCTAAAAGATTATAAGTATGGAGCTAATGTAGAGCATTTTCTAGATCATAAAGTTGCAAATATTGTTAGAGGAATGGAAGCAACTGGTAGTAAAAGTGATGCGAAAGAGTTTAGAAGGATATATAACGATGCAGCCGACAAAGACCTCCTAGCAGCCAATCAATTAGTTAATGAAGGTAGAGAAATTATTAGAAATAAATCATTTAAAGATGCAAAACCTTTTCTAAATGAAGAAGAATTGAATTTAATGTAGAAAAATAATTGGTCTTTCGCACGTAATTTTAAATAAATCTGGCTCCTGGCTTTAAGATTCAAACATAACTTTATTAGTCGTATAAAGTTAATTATGTAAACCACAAAGGAACACACAATGTCCACCAACACATACTCTGTAGAAGCAGAGATAACAAGAAACGTAGTAGTCGAGGTCGAAGCTACTTCTATGGAAGAAGCAAAAGATCTAGTTGCTGCTGATCCTGATGGTTATGACACCAAAAAAGATGATCGGACAGTATCTATAGGCTCTACTACTTGGTCAGAAGTTGAAGCGTTATAAGTAGTTTGCAAAAACGAAAGTAAAACAGCTAAAACGAAAGTAAATTAGTGGGGGTTATAGATTCTCATAAGGATGACAACCCCTGCTACACCTATAATTACAAGCAATCCGATAAGTAATACCATTTTTTTTATTCAGTTTTTTTATTATAGGGTTTATACCCCCTCCCAAATCGTAGAATCTTTAGGTTTTTCGAGATAAGTTCTACCTTCTAAATCGTCAATTAATTCTTTTAAAACTTTTCTATAATATTCTTTTTTCTTTTGTTTAGAATGTTGACCTAAATCTTGTTTATCAGCTTCAATTCTTTCATAAGTAGTAAATTTAAAACCACACTCGCAGGTTCTAATTCTTCTTTGAGCGTGGCTATATTCAATAAATTTTGTGGCACTTGCCTTTGCTTTTCTTTTACATTTTGGACACTTCATTTTCTAATTCAATCCTGTGTTGAGAAACTAATGATGGGCTACTTTGATGATCCCAAAGCACCTGGTAGTGTGGGATTTTAGCTCCACAACTGTTTTGTTTAAGAGTAACTTCTTTAATAACTCCTTTCCTGATCTTTGCTGACACATATTTGCCATTGATCATTACATGGCGGTTGGAAGTTTTGAGTACTTGTCTGATTCTTACACGATCATTTACTTTGTACTTTGGTTGTGAAGGTACTGTCATAATAAATAGAGGAGAGGACTTACAAGGTCATATACTTAATAATAGCCATGAAAGGTTAAACACGAAACCTAGGTATCACTATTACTCTTCGATGAGAACCTAATATCCAAGTGAAACATCGTCTTACCTACCGCATGACCCGTGCAGTAGCGACAATTCACTAAGGCAGTATATAGAAATGGACTCAAATCTTTACCCACCCTATGCCTCTCAAATTACCACTTATCTTCGTGAGTATGAATCTTACCTTCAACGTGGTTATGATCTATCTGATCAATGTGAGCATGATCGATATTAATGTGAACATCACTTTCTAAAACTTTAGCGATTCTTTCTAAAGCATTAGCTATTCTTTCAACATTATTTGTTAAAGAAACTTGTGTTCTAAACTCTTGTGTAGTTGTCATAGTTAGAAAGGCATATCAGAATTATCTAAGGCATCTAAATCGCCATATTTTTTCTTTCTTTTTTTAGCAACTTCTGAAAAATTTCTAAATAAATAATCTCCTTCAGATTCTCTTGCACTATCCCAGGATCCAACTTGATCAATGCTAGTTAGAAGACTAACCATCTTTACCATTCCTCCTGTAGATCTAGTTTGTTCTTTTAAATTCTCTTCTTTTCTTGCATCTAATCTATCTTGTTCTAAACAACTCATTACTTTTGAGAAAATAAATGCACGATCGTTTGGAGATATAGATTGAGTTAATACTGGTTTAGCTTGTCTAACATAATCTCTAGCTTGTTGAATGCTTACATTATATTTAGAAGCAAGTTTTTTACTGATGTCCATAGCTCTTTTACCTTTAGCTAATTGATCAGCAGCATAGTTTATACGCTCTTCCATTTGTTCATTGTTTGATCTGTTGTTTGTCATGATACCTCTTGTGTTTGTGGTGTGGGCATTGGGCAGAATCCATCTTCGCATTTTTCAAAGATGTCTTTTGGTTTTGTTTTTTCGTAAGTTACTCTAGCTTCTTCTGTGGAGATAATCTCACATCTTATAATTTCTGCTTTGTCTCCATGATTTGGAAACAGAGTAGATAATGCAGCTTTAGCTCCATAAGCAGCTCCATCAAGATCTTTATAGACCCCAACTATTTCCTGTACATTATCTCCAGCTTTGGAGAATACTATATAAGAAAATTCTTTTTTAGTCATAAGGTGTGTCGGGAGTGTATGTCCAATGGGTGTGTTTCATAGCTAGAAACTGTACAGCGTCAGTTTGTGGGATGACAGACCAACCAACATCTTTTCTAAAGACCATAACCTTACCAAAACGATCTGTGTCGTGTTCTTTAGGTAATGAATCTTCATTTAAGATGAAAGTGTTTTCTGGTAAATAAGGCTTAAGTTTCATGATGTTTGTGGTGGTATATGAGACTTAGCATAATCAAGATGTTCATCAATATACTTATTGATACTGACAAAGTGTTCTGCTAAGTGAAGTCGATGAAGAAGTGCATCCTGGAAATCATCTTGGTTGTTGTAATCTTTAGGAGTAAGAGCAGTTGCACTAATCAATTTCTTTGCATCTGATAAACATTTCCTAGCTTGCCATAGATTAGCTGAGTAGTCCTTAACATCGTTAGGAGCAGTTGCATTGAAGTTTGGTGCTGGGTTCATAATAACCTCTTTGGTGGTGGAGGAAAGGATGTCGTACTCTTTAATGAGTCGATTACATTCTTCTTCAGTAAAATTGAAAACCTGAGTCAGATGTAGAACAGCATCTTCATATGTCCATTTAATTAGATTGCTGAATACATGACTAATGATTTTGTCTGCATCTTTCTCAGGCATCTTTTCAGATAATAATCTTCTAAGAAGTTTCTCGTCCTCCTTGTCTGTCTGAGTCTGAATGTAGCTCATCAATTTCCTCTGATGTGTATTCATACTCATTAAATAGGAATGCGTCAGATTTGCAAGCCCATTGTTGAGGAGTGTTAATAGATTTCTTGGTTTCCTGATTCATCTTCTCCTCCTAGGTTTCTGCATTTGAAGTTGCATCTTATCTGCTAATCTTTTTCTATCTCTTTGTTTTATAGATGCTCTTGCATCGAAAAGATTAGCCATTAAATAGAAGTAATAAACTGTTGCTCCTATACAAGCTGCACCAATTAATAGCTCCATTAGTTTTCCTCCTGATCTTCAACGATCTCGAACTTTGGTTTGTATTCTTCTAAAAATCTTTTGTCTTCTATTAGAACATGAATTAAAGCTCTAGCCATAACTCTCCTGTCTATGTCTTTATCACGTTGCATATCCGTAAAGATCTTTAAAAGCTTTTCATCGCCTTTAATAATCCTTTCAATTTCATCACGAAATCTAACGGCTACAGATTGTCTTAGTAATGTTCTAGCATCATCTGCATCTCCTCTCTCAGAGCAAGTCATTGCTTCATCGATTAGAACTCTGGCTAGTTTATCTCTTTGATCTTGGTTCATGGCTGTGCAGTTCGAATTAGGACTTTAGCTTGAATAAGATTTAATGTCTCAGTAACATTAGAATCTATTTTTGGAGTACGATTATTTTTTAAATCGTTAATGATGTCATCTAATAAATAGAGTTCATCTAAATTAAAGTCTACAAACTCTTCTAAGCTGCATCCTTTATGATTGTCGTTAGTGATGATTGACATTTCATTTACCTCCTATGATCCTGTATAAAATTTAAGAACATCACCTTCAATATTTATATC
>TARA_R100001480_G_scaffold133308_2_pt1 | contig 11844 bp, 16 predicted proteins | sample TARA_R100001480 | Tara Oceans TARA_R100001480 (sample SAMEA2622212) | marine metagenome | biome: marine biome (ENVO:00000447); feature: mesopelagic zone (ENVO:00000213) & marine oxygen minimum zone (ENVO:01000065); material: "saline water (ENVO:00002010), including plankton... | reverse complement strand
CGAATGGGCACGGGGCAGGCGTCGGCGTCGACCCAGATTGGCATGTTTGGTTCCTTTGTTGGTTCGGTGCTTGGTGAAGTTTACCTTTTGATGATGTGAGCCTGGTAGGTTTGGGGTGCGTATTAATTACGTGGTTGCATGCTTTGCGGGTGGAGGATCGACAAACTTATGAAAACTCACAGTGTTCTTACTGCACTTCTTGTGTTTTCGCTGGGGCTGATTTCCCTTTTTGCAGGAACTGCGTACGCCGATGAATCAGAGGCCTGGGAGGCTCTCCGGGAAGGCCGGGCGGTTTTGATGTTGCGACACGCCCTGGCACCGGGAACAGGCGACCCCGCGAACTTTGATGTCGACGATTGCAGCACGCAGCGAAACCTGAATGCCGAAGGGCGCGAGCAGGCGCGGGCTTGGAAGGTCTATTTGGCGGAGCATGGCGTTGAGGAGGCCAGGGTCTTCAGCAGTCAGTGGTGCCGCTGCCTCGATACCGCGCGGGGAATGGATGTGGGGCCGGTGAAGGAGATGATGTCGCTGAACTCGTTTTTCCAGAACCGTAGCAACTCAGACATGCATACCCAGCAGACCATCGCCATTGTGAATGAAATGGAGCCAGGCCTGCCAGTGGTGCTGGTATCCCATCAGGTAAATATTACGGCACTGACCGGCATATACCCATCGTCGAACGAGGGAGTGGTTATGGCACTGCCGTTGTCAGAAAACCCGACGATACTGGCGCGTGTGTCGCCGGGGAGTTAGGCGCTCAAATCCAGGGCTCGATGTTCCCTATCTATCGGTCAACCGGCCTTCAGGCGTGGGAGGTCGTACACCTCCTGCCCGCTCAGGTGAAGGTATTTCTGGATCACCAGCAGTGCAATGGTCTGTTCCATCTGCTGATCGAAAAACTTCTCTACATACCGGTTGGCGTTGGCAATGATGGCCTCTGCCTGTTCAGGGTGATTCTGGTAATAGCGTACTTTTTCCGGCAGGTCAGAGTGGTCATCGGCCAGTTCCACATAGTGATAACCGGGCACCAGTGAGCCTTCCATGAACCAGGTTTCAAAGCGGGGCCGGCGCATCAGGCACAGGGAGTTGGAGGCCATGATCCACTTCAGGTTCGTCGCCACATCAATGCCTTCCACGCTCACCACAAACTGGTGCTGCAGCTGTTCCTCAATGCTCATGAAGTCCTTGTGGTAGGGCTGGGGTGCGGGTTCCTTATGTTGAGTGCAGCCAATATCGCAGAGGGGGTGGTCATTAAAGCGGGTAGCAAATTCGATGCGGTGCTGGCGGTTGGACTTGCCGCGCCACACCGCCAGGGGCTTCTTTTGGCGGAAAGGTGTCGGGTCCTCTACAAACTGGTAATGCCGAACCGAGTTGAGTTTGAGCAATACTGAGTTACGGTTGGAGGCATCACGACGTACCGGGCGGCTTTTCACGAAACGGGGTTCGTTCGGGATTTCGGTTACATCACCGAACTGGTAGTCCACTTTTCGGTTCCGGGGGAAACACTGGATCAGATTGCGAAAATCGAAGCAGTAGGCGCTGCTTTTGCCGGCGAAGGTAAAGTCGCCGGCGGGTTCGGCGGTTGCTGGTAGCGTGAACGGGTTTGAAAGGCGATTGTAGTACGCAACCCTTGCGTCAATCGCCGCTCTGCGTTCGCCCGTCATCGCCTCGTATTCCGACATCAGCAGGTCGCACTGCCATTGCCAGTAGGCTCGAGGAACCAGGGAGCGCACCGCGTTTCCGGAGTAGTAACCCAGTTTGTGCAGGTTCTTGGAAAAATTGTCACCGACTCGCATTGTTGTCACCAGACGTTGGTTGAGGCGCGCCTTCCGCAGCACGCAAGGGCCCGAAATAGGTCAGGTAGACACCACTAAAACAGCAAAGTGTGTCAGGAGGATTAAATGAATGAGCGATCTTCAAAACCCCTGTCGCCGGTGTTGGCCGGGCCTGTTCTCCGGCATACCTCTCTCAACCGGCTTACGCTCTGGCTGGTCGGCTCCTGTGCGCTCGCCCTGAGATTGCGCCTGTATCTGCAAGATGCGGATGAGCCATGGATGGACCGGGTACTGACAGAGAAGGACGTCACCAGGGTGCGATTCGGCGCCTCCGCCTACCTCTATCTGATCGACGTTGAATTGAACGACTCGTTGCCGGCAAACACCCGCATCGGGTACGACCTGGGCGTTTCGGACGACACCGTGGATTCGGTCGGGAGCGACGAGCGATGGATACGGGAATGGGCGCCACACCTGTGCCTGCCGGGCGCCGAGCGGCCTGACTTCGTGATCCGGGAGCGATTGGACCGGATCGCCCATGGTTCCTGCCGGCGGCCCCATTCCGCCGCTTCCGACGGTATGGTGAGAGTGGATCAATCGTTACTGGAAGCCGAAGGCGATATCGCCGACCGGCCAGCATTGTTGTTGATGACCGGCGACCAGATATACGCGGACGACGTGGCTGGCCCCATGCTGCGGGCCATACACCACCTGATCGATCGTCTGGGTTTGTATGAGGAAACGCTCTCCGGCGGTTCGGTCAGCGACAGCAAAACCCTGCGGGAAAACGCAGACACCTACTTTCACAGGGAAAAGCTGCTCCCGGATGTGCGTAGCAATGAAGCGTTGATCGAGCGATTCTTCGGCGGTGTGCGAAAACCGGTGTTCACCACTGCCAGTGCCCACAACCACCTGATTTCCTTCAGCGAAGTGATGGCCATGTACCTCTTGGTGTGGTCGCCTGTGTGCTGGGAACTGGTCGAACGGGACCAGCCTGCGCTGGCTTCCAAGGATGCCGCCGTTTTTCAGGACCAGCAGGCCGCCATCGATGACTTCGTCGCTGGCCTGCCACAAGCTTCCCGGGCGCTGGCACACTTGCCTACCTACATGATCTTTGACGATCACGACGTGACCGACGACTGGAACCTGTCTGCCCTTTGGGAAACCACCACCTATGAACACCCGTTTTCCCGGCGCATCGTTGGCAATGCCCTGGTGGCCTACCTGTTGTGCCAGGGCTGGGGCAACAACCCTGACGTCTTCGATGACATCATGCCGGCCATCAAGGAACTGGCCGCCTCCGCAGAGCAGGGTGGCGTGTTTAATCACGCCGGGCAGGACCAACTGATTGATGATCTGCTGCAGTTTCAGCAATGGCACTACTCCCTGCAGACGTCACCTAAAGTGGTGGTGCTGGATACCCGCACCCGCCGATGGCGAAGCGAGCTCAATCGGGCGCGGCCTTCCGGCCTGCTGGACTGGGAAGCGCTGACCGAATTCCAGCAGGATGTGATGGGCGAAGACGCTGTCATTGTGGTGTCGCCTGCGCCCATGTTTGGTGTAAAACTGATTGAAGCCATCCAGAGTGTGTTCACCTTCTTCGGCAAACCCTTGGTGGTGGACGCTGAAAATTGGATGGCCCACCGGGGTGCTGCCAACGTTCTGCTCAATATCTTCGGCCACTCCCGCACACCGGAAACCTTCGTGATTCTCTCGGGTGACGTACATTACTCATTCGTCTACGATGTTCGACTGCGGCACAGGCCGGAACGGCCCAGAATCTGGCAAATTACCAGCAGCGGCCTCAAGAACGAATTCCCCCACACCCTTATGGAGTGGCTGGATAGGATCAATCGCTGGTTGTACGCGCCCTGGTCCCCGCTGAACTGGTTTACCAAGCGCCGGCGCATGCGAGTGAGCCCCAGGCTGCCCGAGGGGCGTGATGCTGGCGAACGGCTATGGAACAACGCCGGTATCGGCTTGGTAGAGCTGGATGGAACCGGTGCGCCAACCAATATCCAGCAACTGAATTCGCGCTCTGGCGGCACACGTTTCCTGAAACCGGAACGCCACGGCCCCGACGACCATTCCCACTAAAACAACCATTGAAAAGGCAGAAACACCGTGAACCCACTCAAAAAACTGGCCGCCAGCGCCCTGATCGCCTGCAGCACCCTGATCGCCACACCCGCACTTGCTCACGACTATTCCAACGAAAACGTCACCATCGACCACCCCTGGAGTCGCCCAACACCCCCGGGTGTGCCCGTGGGCGTTGGCTACATGGCCATCACCAACCACAGCGATAAAGACATCACCTTCACCAGCGCCACCACACCCAGGGCGAAGAACGTCTCCATTCACGAAAGCGCGATGAAAGACGGCACCATGACCATGCGCCCCCTGAAGGACGGCCTGACCATCCCCGCCGGTGACACCGTGGAATTAAAACCCCACAGCTACCACCTGATGCTGGAAGAGTTGGAGGCACCTTTGAAAGAAGGGGAGAGCATACCGCTGACGGTAACCTTTGAAGGCGCCGAAGCCATGGAGATTGAACTGGAGGTTGCGCCGCTGGATGGGGAGATGAAGATGGAAGGGGATGGAATGGATCATTCCGGGCATTAAGCCATGCCGGTTGGAGTTATACGAACCGGGGCGTATAACTCCAAAGGCTTGATCTCAGGTTGTTGAAATAATGAAGCTTTTTGAAAGATCGCCAGGAGTTATACGGCCTTGTGGGAATGGAATTATACGAACGCGTTCGTAAAACGTCGGTTCCCGAACTTTGGAGGCGTGATTTAAGTTTATGAACTATATTGGGTTTTTGGGGCTTTGTTCGGGAAGGTGTGTGGAGTTATACGAATGCTGGATATACGCCCGGAGTTTTGCGAACGAGTTTGTATAACACGCTGTTAAATCAGTAGTGATACCGGAGCTGGGCGACGAGCAAAGCGTCATCCGTGACCTTGTAAACCATTCGGTGTTCTTCGTTGATTCGCCGAGACCAGTAACCAGCCAGGCTGTGTTTGAGAGGCTCAGGTTTACCGACACCTTCAAACGGTTCTCGCTTGGCCTCTTTAATCAGCTTGTTGATTCGGTTAAGGATCTTTTTGTCGGTTTTCTGCCAGTAAAGATAGTCTTCCCAGGCGTTTTCGGAGAAGAGTAGTTTCATTCAAGAAGTTCCTTTTCTTGACCACCGCCTTGCTCCAGCTCGGCAACGGATTCCAGCAAACGCCGGGCGTTTTTTGGTGCGCGCAGAAGGTATGCCGTTTCTTGAAGCGCTTCGTAGTCCTCAAGGGAGATCATTACCACGGACTGCGACTTGCTCCGGGTGATGATCACCGGGGAATGGTCTTCACAGACCTGCTCCATGGTTTTTGCTAGATTGGTTCTAGCGGCTGTGTAGCTAATGGCATCCATAAGACATGCTCCTGTACAGGATATTGACCATGGTCAGGATACCGTACGCAAAAAGATTTAACAATTGGCTGCACAGCGACCGATTTTCTGCCGCTTCGCGGCTCCAAACCGGCGCGTGAGCCGGGCGTTAGGCATCCGAGTTACCCATGAATAGTAGACACCTTCTATAGTTAGGGTTGCCCCTAGCACGGAGGTGCTCCATGAGCCGCAAGAAGACCCAGGCCTACACCGAAGAGTTCCGTCGGGAAGCCGTTCGCAGATCCGATCAGCCAGGTAATACAGCCGCTTCGGTTGCCCGTGAGCTAGGCATTCATCCGGGCCAGATCTACAACTGGCGTCGTCAGTTCACCCGCCTGTCGGACAAGCAGTTTAACAGCGTTGATGGCGTCGATTATTCCAAGGCCGAGAGCGAAGCCATGCGCAAGCTGCGGCGCGAGAACGAGACCTTGAAGAAGGAAAACGAATTTCTAAAAAAGGTGTCTGCGTACTTCGCGAAGTCCCAAGAGTGAAGTACGCGCTGATCAGTGAATTCTGTCAGTGCTACGCGGTGCGCCTGATGTGCCGGGTGATGGAAGTGTCAGCGAGTGGCTATTATCGCTGGAAACAGCGCCCAGTCAGTTTGAGGGAACAACGCAGGGCGGAAACCGAAGCGGCCATCATGGAGACCTACGAGTGCTTCAAAGCGCGCTATGGTGCCCCACGGATCGCCCAGGAATTAACGGCCAGTGGCACACCCTGCTCGGTCAACTACGTGGCCGGGATCATGCGGGCAAAGGACATTCGCGCCCGCAATGGCAAAGCGTTCAAGTACAGCCGCTCGTCCGAGGCAATGACCAACGTCGCAGACAACCTGTTGTGGCGTCAGTTTGCCGCTGAACGGCCGAACCAGAAGTGGACCACCGACATCACGTATATCTGGGTGAAAGATCGCTGGCTGTATCTCGCCACCGTGATGGACCTGCACTCCCGCTACATCGTTGGGTGGTCACTGGATATGAGCATGACCGAGACGTTGATTACCGATGCCCTGAGCATGGCGTATGGCCGCCGAGAGATTAGTCCAGGGCTGATTGTGCACTCGGATCGGGGTGTGCAATACCGCTCAGTGGGCTATCAGGAATACCTGCGCTCCAAAGACTGTGTGCCCAGCATGAGTCGGAAAGGGAACTGTTGGGACAACGCCCCGATGGAATCGTTTTTCAGTCGATTGAAGGTGGAGCTGGTCTATGCCGAGTGTTTCGAGTCGATCGCGGCGGCCAAATCCGCTATCTTCGAGTACATCGAAGTGTTTTATAATCGAAAGAGAAGACACTCCGCTTTGGGCTATCTCAGCCCGGTGGAATACGAGCGCAGATGCGCATAACCGAGTGTCTACTTTTCGTGGGTAGGACCAGAGATAAGGATGTCCGTAAATATTGAGGTGGCTGAGACCGCCGAACAGTTTGATTTGGGTGGTAGGTTGATTCGTGCATATGCAGAATTTCTAGGGCTGGATTTGGAGTTTCAGGGCTTTTCCAGTGAGTTGGCATCGCTGCCAATAATGTACGGTCCACCCAAAGGTGCGCTATTGCTGAGCTCTTTTGAGGGAGTGCATGTTGGTGCTGTCGGCCTCAGAGAGTTCGAGCCCGGAGTTGCTGAGATGAAGCGGATGTATGTTTTGCCAGACTACCATGGCATGGGTATCGGTAAAGCTCTGACTGAAGCTTTGCTCTGTCAGGCGAAGGAAATGGGTTATGGTTCAGTGCGACTCGACAGCGTTCGTGAGCTTGATAAGGCCTTGCGGTTGTACCAAGCTTTTGGCTTCAAGGAAATCGAGCCGTACCGGTTCAACCCTCACCCAGAAGCTGTATTCATGGAGTATAGAATCTCTTAATTATCGAATTGAGTTATGGAAGCGTTACACATATTGCAGGAGGCATCGTGATAGTCATATATGGAATCAAAGAACACCTTAACCCGGTCAAAGCTCAGCTCTCTAAGGTCATTCACGGATGCATGCAATCCGTACTCGGAATGCCGGAAGACAAGCGGGCTCATCGTTTTATCCCTATGGATGCCGAGGATTTTTATTACCCAGGTGGCAGAACTCCAGCCTACACTGCCATAGAGATCAATATGATGCAGGGGAGGGCTCCAGAGACCCACAAGGCTTTGATCAAGGAACTTTTCAGAAAAATTGAGTCTGTGGTTGGCATATCTCCTGTAGATATCGAAGTGACAATTAAGGAGCAGCCTGCCCATTGCTGGGGATTTCGGGGTATGACTGGAGACGAGGCACGTGACCTTAAGTATTCAGTCAATGTGTAGCAGGTCGCTCAAGTACGTTTTGGGCCTCCGGCCTCCACCGAATGCCTTTTCGTTAAGCCACATGGGCGCTGCCAAACAAAGGTGCTGAGTAATAGTCTAAAACACGGAAGAGATGGTTATGATCAGGGATGTGGTCTTCCCCGCAGATAGCGATGAGTTAAGAAAGCTTATTCTCGAGTATGCAGATTGGCTGGGTATCGATCTTTCCTATCAGGATTTTGAGGGAGAGATGGCCTCGCTCGAAGCACTGTTCTCGCCGCCTAGCGGCCAATATACATTCGCAATAGAAAGTTTTCGTATCGCCGGTGGTGTTGGGTTTAGACGGATTGACGAGTACACAGCCGAGGTGAAGCGCCTGTACGTACGTCGACAGTATCAGGGTAAGGGACTCGGGCGTGTGCTCATGGACAATCTGCTATTGAAGCTGAAAAGAATGGGTTATACCCGAGTCGTTTTGGATGCCGTGCCTCCTACGAAAAAAGCCCAGGAACTATACGAGTTAATGGGCTTTGAGGAAATCGAGCCCTATTTTTTCAACCCGACGCCCGGCACCAAATTCTATGGCCTTGATCTGCAGAGTTATGCCCTGGAGTCAAATGCTTAACGAGGTCAAGAGACGCTACTGATGTGGCGCACATGTTGCCCGTTTCATCCCAATGGATGCTGAGGACTTTTACTATCCAGGTGGTAGATCACCCGCTTACACGGTTATTAAGATTAATATGATGCAGGGGCGCACCTCGGTGATTCGGAAGGTTCTAGTTAAGGAGTTATTCAGCAAAATCGAGTCGGAGGTTGGCATTCGTTTTGTGGCAATTGGAAAAGAGACTTGAATGACAGCAAAATTTAGCCAAGCGAAAGAAAAAGCTTTTAAGCACGGGTTACCCGCGTTGGCGCAATATTCTATCTTGCGTGATTCTTGTGCTACTCGCTACGGGGGCAGTTTCGGCTTGGTGGTATGCGTATTACACAGCAACTGACGTAGAGTGCCACAAAGGTTTTCTGTATTTCTCAGTCGTGTGGCTGGTTGTGCAATGGGTGGTGATCGGGTATTTATTCCGATATCAAAATATTCCGGCCTTTGCGCGGGGCGGCATCAAGTTACTGATACTTCTTGGTAATGTGTGGTTTGGGCTTTTCATTTTTTCACTCCAACCGTGTGCCTCATAGGTCAAGCACATCACCAGAGACTATGGTTTCGACCCCCAAGCCTCAAATAAAGGCCATCTCACCTTGCTGCCAGTAGCAAATAGCAAGCTGCGATGGTAATTCTCTATACGTGTCGGTGGACGCGCTAAAGTAAGCCACTACACCCTGACCCTGCATCAAAGGAATGAATCGGATGGCGAGTGAAAGCTGGTTGTTAGTTGGTGGACTGGTCGCCATCGTTGTAGCGGTTGTCCATTCAGTGCTTGGCGAAGTTCTGATTTTCCAGCGAATGCGTAAAGAGACAATTGTCCCAACGCAGGGGCAGCCGGTCCTGAGAGAGCGTTACGTTAGAATTTTGTGGGCCACATGGCACATCGTTTCTGTATTTGGTCTGGCCATTGCGGGGGTACTCATTTTCATGTCTCTTTATCCGGTCACCGATGTCCGAGGCTTGTTTCTCCGAGCGGTGGCAATTTCAATGGGCGTGTCCAGCGCATTGGTACTTTTCGCAACCAAAGGAATGCACCCGGGATGGGTTGGGCTGCTGATCGTGTCGATATCAGCGGCAATGGCATTTTGAGAATGCTGCATAAACACAGCAATATTGAGGTCTAGTAAGTTGAGAAGAGTATTAATGAGCGCCTGCCTTCTAGGGAAACGGGTTCGATACGATGGTGGGAGCCTTTCGATGAATGATCAGCTTGTAGAGACCTGGATAACAGAAGGTCGGGTTGTTTCAGTGTGTCCCGAAGTTGAAGCCGGAATGAATATCCCAAGGATGCCTGCGGAGATTTACGGAGGAAGCGGAAACAGTGTATTAGATGGCGAAACCAATGTTGTTGAGAAAGACGGAAATATTGTTACCGACGATTTTATTGCAGGTGCCTCGATTGCCTTGGAACTGTGCAAGAAATTCAACATTGAAATAGCGATACTGGCCGAGTCTAGTCCCTCTTGCGGAAGTTCATTCATCTATGACGGTAGCTTTTCAGGTAACCGAACTTCAGGAATGGGGGTTACGGCTGCGTTGCTACGTCGTCATAACATTCAAGTGTTTAGTCAGTATGAAATAGCAGATGCTCACAAGGCCATCCACGCGACAAGTGCCTGATGACAATGTTTTGAGACTGTAGATAAAACCTGAAATCCCCCGGTTTTGATGGGGTCAGGCAGAAGAGGGTGCCGAGCCAGTGGCGACTATACTGCCTGGTTAGAGCTAAATGAACCTCAATCTGCGGGAGACAAAATGAAGGTAAAACGAATCGTTACCAACATAGCGGCGGCAACCCCCTCCGAAGCAGAGAAATTCTACTCGGCTATTTTTGGGCTTAAGGTTGTGATGGATCATGGATGGATAAGAACCTATAGCTCGGGCGAGGAAATGACCACTCAGGTAAGCGTGGCATCGGAAGGTGGCTCCGGAACGCCAGTTCCTGATCTGTCTATCGAGGTTGATAACCTGGAGATCGCTTTGGAGAGAGTGAAGAATGGAAATATTGAGATTGAGTACGGCCCGGTAAGTGAGCCCTGGGGTGTCCGCCGGTTCTATGTTCGTGATCCGTTCGGGAAGCTCATCAATGTATTGCAGCACGAGTAACCGTTGGATTCCTGGAGAGCTCCCCAAGTTTCACAGAATAGAGCTTTTATGTAGTTGAAAAGTTAAACAACTTGAGGTCTTAGAAGAAGGGGACCGAGGTTTTTTCAGCCTCGTTACGATTTTGGAGTAGCGACGTGAAACTCAAGGAACTTTCAGAAGAACTCGAGACGCTAGGGAAAGAGAACGATGCGTCGGTAGAGCAGAAAGATCGCAAGTATCTCAACATCACCAGGGATACCGGGGAGTTCTTGTCGGTACTGATAAAAGCTGGCGCAGTGAGACAGGTTCTGGAGATCGGAACGTCTAACGGTTATTCCACTTTGTGGATAGCGTCCGCGCTACCAGAGGATGGACATGTGACCACTCTGGAAGTGTCTCCGTTCAAGATTAGTCAGGCCAAAAGCAACTTCAAACGTGCCAATCTCGATCATAAGATCACTGTGGTACAAATGGGCGCCGTCGATTATCTCGGGCAAGCTAGCCGTTTGTATGATCTGGTTTTTCTTGACGCCGACCGCGCGAGCTACGTTCAAGTTGCTGACCAAATCGTTTCCCTCATTCGGCCCGGGGGCATTCTGGTGTGTGACAATGCGGTTTCGCACGCTGAGGAACTGAGGGAATTCATTGATTTTGTCGACAGCACTGGCGGGTTTACCACCACTACTGTGCCGGTAGGCAAAGGTGAGTTCGTGGCGTGTAAAAAAACATAATCAAGACTGGTGGTGGGAACGCTTGGAACCGGTTTTTCTACAACCTCGTTAAGCACCAGGGGCGCTCATGCACGCGAATGTAGCCCGGTGCGGAATGTTATCCAATTGGAACGGAGGCACAGATGAGATCCATCGCAACGTCACTCATGTTTGTTGGAGAGCAGGCTGGGAAAGCCGAGGAGGCCATCAGGTTTTATACCTCGCTATTCGTTGGTTCAGAGATCGTCGATATTCAACGTTACCAGGCCGGCGAGCATGAACCAGAAGGTTCTGTGAAGATGGCGAAGTTTAAGATAAACGGTCGAGAGTTTATGGCGCTCGACAGCCACCTTGATCACCAATTTACGTTTACGCCCTCCATGTCGCTGTATGTTGAGTGCGAATCGGCGAGCGAAATTGAGGAAGTATTTAAAGCCCTGGCAGAAGGTGGCTCAGAGCTAATGCCGCTGGATAATTATGGTTTTAGCCAGAAATTCGGGTGGTTGAATGATAGGTATGGTGTGTCTTGGCAGCTAAACCTGTCGAACTAGTGTGGCGACAACTCCAGCCCAAAACCGTGCGCAGTGTTACGCAGTTTCCGCGGTTGCCGGAGGCCCTACATTGAACGCATAGGAGACTCAGACAATGGCGACAGTTAAACAGCCACTACCGGAGGTCGTTTCTTCGGAACAGTGGAAAGCGGCGCTGGATCAGCTTCTTGTAAAAGAGAAAGAGTTAACCCGGGCACGGGATGCACTGAACGCCGAGCGTAGGAAGTTACCGATGGTTAAGGTGGCCAAGCACTATACGCTCCAGGGGGAAAATGGCGCAGTGTCCCTGCTCGATTTGTTCGAAGGGCGCCGTCAGCTCATTGTTTATCACTTCATGTTTGCCCCGGATTGGA
>TARA_R100001480_G_scaffold20745_5_pt1 | contig 11891 bp, 20 predicted proteins | sample TARA_R100001480 | Tara Oceans TARA_R100001480 (sample SAMEA2622212) | marine metagenome | biome: marine biome (ENVO:00000447); feature: mesopelagic zone (ENVO:00000213) & marine oxygen minimum zone (ENVO:01000065); material: "saline water (ENVO:00002010), including plankton... | reverse complement strand
GTTAGAATCCACGAAGGGAAAGACACCAACACAACAAGTAAAATTAATAGCAACAGAACTAGATAAGTTCGATACACATAAGAGCGCAGTAATACAATTGCTTGCTAGAGAATATCCTAACAACAATATTGGTTTGGCTAAGGCTAAGTCTTGGCTTGCTAAGATGTTTGATTGTTTCGATGATGAGATAGAAAGCCTATTTGCCATTGATGATGAATTGGGAGAGGCTATCTATATGTTAGATACAAGTGCAGAAACAGAACGAAACATAGGTATTGGTTCTGTTATTAGAGTTTTAGAAACCAATTGCGGTGCTGTAGATGATTCGTCTTATCTTTTAGTTAAAGATATATTAGCAAATATGTCAGCGTTAGAAAGAAAGTGGTTTGTTAGGTATTGGATTCGTTCTCCCACTAATGGAATAGATGAAGGAGTCGTGAAGAAAGTATTAGCAAAACACTACGATAAGAAACTGAGTGAGGTTAAGAAACATGCTAACTTTAATGCCTTGTATAATATTACTATGCATTATGAAATGAAAGAAGACCCGCCATGTAATTTATCGCATGGTTCTTTTGTAAAACCAATGTTAGCAAAAGAAGTTCCTATGAATAAGTGGCCGGAGAATAAGATTGTAGATTACAAGTATGATGGTAACAGATACCAAATACACAAAGAAGGAGATAATGTAATTATCTTTAATCGTAAGGGTTCTATTGTTACACCACAGTTTGAAGATGTTGTAGAACGAGTTAGAGAGTATGAAGTAGTAGATTGTATTATGGATGGTGAGATATATCCAATTAAGGATGATGGTTCACCTGCTGAACATAAACTAATGGGAACAAGAGTTCATTCTAAAGACCATGCAGAAGCAAGAGAAAGGGTAAAGGTCAAATGGGTTATATTTGACTGTTTGAAGTTCGACGGCATTACTGTCATGGATTTTCCTTATTGGCGTAGATTAGAAGTTATCAAAGACTTACCCGACCAAGCACATAGAATGAAAGAGGGCGGTGATGTTCTAGCATTCTATAATAGAGCGATTAACGATGGCTTTGAGGGCATCATTGTTAAAGATACTACCTTACCCTATGAGGCAGGTAAAAGAAGCGCAGGATGGGCTAAATACAAGCCTCCTCGCATAGAATTAGATGTGGCTATTACTACTGCTAAGTATGGCGAAGGCTCAAGAGCAAATGTATTCGGAACTTTTGGTATATCAGTAAAGAGTGATAGTGGTTTCAAATCAGTAGGTTCTATTGGAACAGGCTTTAGTGATGCTGACTTAGTTTGGCTAACTAACGAACTTAGAAAGAATGTAGAGATTTATAATAATGGCACATATAATTTATTGCCAAGAGTTGTCTTAGAAGTATCAGCAGACTTAGTTACTCAAGATGCAAAGGGCAACTACGGATTAAGATTTCCACGATGTAAGAGAATACGACATGATAAGTTTGTTGCTGATATAAATACAATAGAAGATGTGGAGAAGTTAGTATGAATAGACCCGAAGAAGTAGAAATGTTAGTTGATAAATATGGAATAGCCTCTATATTCACCTTTGCCACATACTCCGATATTAGTGAAGAAGAGTTGTTTATCTTAACCAAAGGACTCTTTGTTGCTTTAAAAGTAAATTCGGAAGTGAAGTTAGTTAACGATTTTGAAAAGAACATGGTTATCATAGAAAGCGAAGAATCAGAAGATATTGCTAGAATATTTAATAGAAGAGAAAATATTAATTTGAATATAGTCTTAGGTGGTTCTTTCAAGAAACATGAAAACTTCATTAGATATTTATTAGATGAGGGTTTAGAATATATGAAAGTAGATAGTGAATATATCGGATTTTGTGAGGTAGAATCCGATGTTTAGTAGAGATATTTTAACAGGGATTTTCTTATCTATCGCTAATACAGAAATAATAGTAGAAAGAAATAACTCATTACAGATAGGATATAGAGTTAAATTAAAAATAAGCATTAGGGGGACAGAAGAGTTCCTAAGTGCTTTACAAAGAAGTCTTCTTCAGCATGAAATAAAGAGTAAACTATTTCTCGAAGAGAGCAAGAAAAGACCTAGACCTATATTAAAAATAGGCGGCATCAAAAACATAGTGTATATTTTACAGAACTTCTGTAAGACATTACCCGATGCGAAAGGAGAAATAGATTCCTTTAGAAAGGCAACTAGAATAGTTGCAGAAGGCAGACATTTACAATTAGAAGGATTAGAAGAATTATTCAAATTAAAGGAGTTGATGTAGTGGGGCTAACCACAATGAATAAAAATAGACCAATAATAATTACAGGAAAGACAGGAACAGGAAAGACGACTAAAGCAAAAGAGATGCTTCCAGATGCTACGATGCTATTTGCGAATGATATTGAAATAGACGCAAATTCACTTAATGTTGAAAATGGACTTATTATAGAAGATATACATTATAATGCACAGAAAGATGCTATATTGAATATAATTAGACGATATAGAGGAGAGTTGATTATGACTTCCCTCAATGAAAAGAACATTCCAAAAGAAATCAAGGCTTTATGTAAAATAAAAAGAGCAGGTTCAACTAAACACCTGTACGATTCAATACTAGATATTGCACCAAGAAGCGAAGAACCCTTCTCATTACAGAAAGATACCTTTAGCCTTGTAAGTTATTTCTTAAAGGAGACTGATAGAGATTTAGTTTGTAAAGTATTGAAAGTGAACAAGCCTTCCGATACTCAACTAATGAATTGGCTGTGTGTAAACTCAAACCCCAACAAGTTATTATTTATTGATGGTAGAGTTAGAAGAAGATGGTCACAGGATTACTTTTATGAAATGCTTGCTTATGTATATGATGGTAGATTCTATGGAAGAATGAATATGCCGGTTAGAAAACAGTATTCTAAAGTTCCTTCGCTGTTAAGAAGACTAGGAATAAAGAATGCTGATAAGAGGATTTTCAAACAATTAACTAAAGATGAAGAGTTTGTGAAGTTTGCCAAAAGTAAACTAAATAATAGTGAGTGTCGCCTTTTAGGTTTAGGCGAGAAGCGGGTTCGTAAATCTAAACCCGTAACTAAAGTTAAACAAACTACATTGGGTGATTTTTAATGAAGATTCGTGCAGGTAAAAAAAGAGCAATCAACAAACTGATAAGAATAGTAGCAGACGACGAACTAACTACTAAACAAATTTATGATAGGATGTTACAACAATCCTCTCAAAGAACTGATTTAACCTTTAGACAATTAACTAACATATTAAGTAGTTATTTTGAAGAGGTTGGTTATGATAATAAAACAAGTTGTATAATATGGAGAAATAAAAATGCCAAAGAAAATGATGAAACAAAGAGTAGAGAAAGTTATGGAGAAAAATCCTAACTTAAGCAATAAAGAAATATATGCAGTAGTTCATGGACACCCTGTAAATAGTGATTGGCTAAAAGAAGTCAATTTAGAGGGGCTTGCGTTTAAGCGAGTTAAGTATGAAATGACAAATACCGAGTTCGGTATGTTGCTTAGAACATGGAGGAGACAGAATGAGCAAAAATAAATTAGTTAAAACAAGAATAACAAAAATGCTAAACGAAAAGGAAATGACAACCGGAGAAATCAAAGATAAGTTGTATAGTGCAAAAACAAACAAAGGTAGACCCTCAAAGAAAGGTATGCCTACAACTCATCAATTACAAATGATACTTAGAATACATTATGCTAAGGTTGGGTTCTGTAATCAAGCAAAACAAACAATATGGAGGAATAGATAATGGTAAGTTTTAGTACAAGATATACGCCCGAACAACAAGCAAGAATAAATGCTGAATCAAGGGACAGATACAGGAGAGAAAATCGTGACCTTGAAAGGAAGGTTGCTAAACTAGAGAAAGAACTTGACATACTAAAAAATGCTAACCAAGAGGTAGCCTATTGGAAAGACTTAGCAGAATGGCTACAAGAATATATAGATATAATAGAGGAATAAAAATGAAAAGTGAAGAATTAGAAAGAAAAAGTGAAGAACTAAAATCGAAAGCATACGAAGCCGAGCAACTTGAACAACTACTTGAATGGGCTGAAAGAGCAGAAGGCTATATTACTGATGTTTTGGGTGGTATAGGAGAGGTTGATATTCAAGAACCTCATGGTTGGTTAAGTGAAATTATGTATAATTTAGTTAGAGAAATAGAATCCAAGTTGGAGGCTTTGTAATGTTATGGACAGAAAAATACAGACCAAGTAAATTAAGTGATATTGCAGGACAGGAGCATTTTGTATTAGATGCAGAACAATGGGTTTTAGAAAATAATATGCCTAATGTTCTTGCTTACGGTGTTGCCGGAACAGGTAAAACAGGTGCGGCAATAGCACTTGCTAAGTCTATACTAGGAGATACTTTCAAAGATAACTTCTTTGAAGTAAATGCTAGTGATGATAGAAGATTAGAGACTGTTAGAACTACAATAAAACAAGTAGCACAAAGCGGAACATTAGGTGATGCACCATTTAGAATAATGCTATTAGACGAAATGGATGGTATGACCAGTGATGCTCAAAATGCTTTGAAAAGAATTATGGAAAGATACGCCAGTAATATTAGATTCATCATTACTTGTAATGATAAGTCTAGGATTATCTTCCCGCTTCAAAGCAGATGTGCTAATTACAGATTCAACCCACTAAAGAACGAGATAGTTCTTGAAGTGATTAAAAACATACTAGATAAAGAGCAAGTTGAAGGCTTCGCAGATGAAGATTTGGCTCGCTTTATATATGATTTAGATGGTGATTTACGCAGGGCGATTACCGAAATTCAAGCGGCCAAAGCCTCAAACTTTACACTAAGAAAACAAGTACAGGATTCATTAAAAGAGTTCGATGCAATACTAAATTTAATACTTAATAAAAAACCAAATGAAACATTGGATAAATTACATGACATATTGTACGGAGGAAGAAGTGTGAAGGAAATATGTCTAGCGTTACACAATTCTGTCTTAGCGGCAGAAGGATTAGAGTCCAAAGAGAAGTTTAAACTTCTTAGGATAATAGGGGAAACAGAACACCGTTCTACTACCATGACCCCTAAAGTGATAATATCATGGATGGTAGGACAAATATAAACAGGAGTGAAAAAAATGAATATAGACGATGATAAAATAAGAAAAGAAATAGAAGATGGTGCGAAACATATGGATGTTTCAGTCGAGGTATTGACTGACAAATATGTTTCAATATGCAAGGAGAACAATTTGGATGTTAATAATCCGATTGGTCTTGGTATGCTTAGGAACTATGTGCGTGGTAACATGAGAATGAAGAAGAACAATAATAGCGGCTCTAACAGTTTAGTTAAGAGTGCCTTTGGTTTGTTTATCTCATTAGATGCACCAAGAGACATGATGGCATGGAACAGAAATAGAGCAAAGGAAGAATACATCCGTGATAACGATAAAGCGTTAGAAGATGGTCTTGTTGCAGTTGCCACAGAAAACGAGGATGGTACTTTCACAGTTGCTAGACACTACAAAGGTGACTATCAAGAAGCAGTAATGAAAGCCTTAAACGAGGGTGCAGAAGTATTAGATGACGGTAGTATTATTATTCCGTTAGATAGTTTGGCGAATTACCCAAGTGGTGCAGAAAACAGAAGATATGGTAAGCCTCTTCCGGTAAATGAATTTAGAAGAAGCGGTATTTTCTTTGGTAGTGTAGAAGGTGGAGAAATGAAATCTTATTATTTCTCTTACAAGAATCAAGGCGGGGTAGAATTTAGCCCGAATACCTTTGATTGGGTTCATTTCAAGGCAATCCTTAGTGATGACGGGACTAACCTATATGGTATGACTATGGCAACTAAAGAGAGTTTAGTTAGAAATGAAGACATTAATCCCGAAGATGATTCTTATAGAAACATGGAAGGGTTTGACTTCGAGAAACTACTAATGGAGTCTTACAAAAATAACATTAGTGACTTGATTGATATTGATAGAGCGCATGTAAACCAACAGGCATTAGCAACCAAAGATAGATTTGTCGTGACTATGGGAACTGTATGTAATATGAATATGACACCAACGGCTAATGGTAATAGAATTCTAAACATAACAGACTTGGATGCTGACTTTGATTATGATAGTGAGTCTAACATGACTACTTGTTGGATTCCCGAACATATCAACATAGACTTCGGTATTGGTTCGGAGGTTATTGTTATTGGTAGAACTTCACAAAGAATAGTAGAGGGAGAAGCCGAACCCGTCACTATCAATACTAGTGGTCTTTTGGCAACTAGTGTTGTGGGCTCACCAGTAGAAGTTGAAGAACAAGTTGAGGAAGACTTTGATTGGTTTTGATTAATTTCCAAAGGGGGGTTGTTGTTGTTCCCCTCTTCATAAGCAAGTGTAAGTGTGAACTTGTGGAATAAGATTGACATTCGACTAGGTGCGAAGCCTATTCATGAGGAATAAAAATGATAAGAAAAGGATTAATAGAAAATAGATTCTTGTTAAAGAACGGTAGTTTCATCATTGATTTAGATGAAGTAGAGTTCTTAACATGGAATAAGAATATGAATTATGCTGATAGTTATTGGGTTAAATTGCATGTTGGTGGTAAGGACACAAGATATGTTTGTGATACTAGAAACGAACTATGTGATATAATTAATGCTTGGGGTAAAATAAAAGGAAAAGAAATAAAAATAGATAGAGAAGAAATAGGTGAGTTAGATGAGTTTTAAGAAAGAAAAATTAAATTTTAAACAGATGATGTTAGAAAAGAGAAAGAACAGAAAGGCTAGAATGGTATTAGGAATTTGGGGTGAACCTAAGACAGGTAAAACTGGCTTAGCGTTAGATTTCCCCGAAAGAAAGATATTCGTTCTTGATTGGGATAGAGGAGTAGAATCAACATGGTATCAACACCATGATGCTACTGAAAGAATAGAAGTATTCTGTCCTATTGTAATGAACAAAGATAACATTATTGATATTAATGATAGTGAGTCTAGGTCATTAGAATTTGTAGACCACGCAAAAGAATCAATAACAAAAGGCGAGAAGCCTATCTTTGTCATTGACGGTGTAGATACTTGGCTAGATGCTTGTATGCTGAAAGTCAATCCTAACCCTAGAGTCGTAACAAAGATTATGCCATTCCAGTATGGTAATAGGAACAAAGCGTTCTACTATTTATTAGACACTATCTATAACTTAGAATGTGATGTAGTATTTATTACCCACGAAACTGAAAAGTACATGGATAATGTTCCTATTGGTATGCAACCAATGTGGAAAGAATGGGGAGGTAAACTCGAACAAGAGATTTACTGTTCTAAGAAAATGATTAAAGGAGAGTTACACTTCTTTGCTGAGTTACTAGGTAGTAGAACCAATGGCAAACTCGTCGGTTCTAAGTGGACAGTAAGACAAGGTACTCCTCCTAACATTACATGGAATGGAGTTAAAGAATTAAGAGAGGGAACAATATGAAATTTACAGTAGATGCAAAAGAGTTTGTCAAGTCTTTGACAGATATACAATTGAAAGGAAAATATGTGAGAGGTGCTAGCATTACGAATGGTAGTTTAGTGGAGTATTTCTATGCTAAACTATTCAATAATACATTGAGTTTGTGGAACGCTGATGCTATCAATTCACTAATTGTTAAAGTTAATTTAACAGTTGATGGTGAAGAAGATGGTGTCTTTGTTGCAGAAACAGAAACACTACTAAAATATCTAAAGAAGTTTAGTGGTGATGTAGAGATAAACAGCAATGATATTATTACTATGACAAATGGTAGTAGTAAAGTTACACAGCCTATTGTTGTTAATCATCCAAACATGGATGCTATTAATCGCATGGGTCAGTATGTATTAGACACACACTTTGAAGAAAACTTAGAAACTCTATTTGAGTTTAACAAATCAAAGTTTGAAGGTGCGTTTCAATTAGACTCTAACACATTTAGTGAGACTATGAAACTATGTGAGTTAATCGGTAGTGGTGTATATCACCTTAACTATGAACATGATAAAAATAAATTATCTATGTCTAGTGCTACTAACAACACAAACAAGTTTGAAACTTCTATTGAGTTAGAAGGTAACATTGGAGAATCAGCAACGCTAGATTTCTCTAGTCCACTTCATGTATTGTTTGACAATGAGATGTTAAACTTCTATGTCAAAGATGATTTCCCGATGTTAATTATGTCGGAAAACAAATTGATAATTAAAGCACCACACTTAGCAAATTGAGGAATATAAATGATAATTAGTAATAAAAATGGAAATGTAATATATAAATCTTGGAGAGAAAACGGAGTTAAGAAAAGCGAAGAGGTAGAGTTTAGACCATACTTCTATGTTTCAGTAGAAGAACCCGAAGTACCTCATTATCCTGTTAGCAAGTATGCTAGAGGAGAGTTCGAGTATGAAGAAGGAGACTGGGTTAGTTTAGATGGCTACAAGTTAAAGCGTGTATATGTGCAGAAGTCTTTTGATATTCATAAGGCTAGACAGCACTTTAGTAAAACATACGAGGCTGATGTGCCATATACATTTAGATACGCTGTTGATGAAGTAGATGAAATGCCCGAATACAATATGCGTAAGTGGTATTGGGATATGGAATGGCAACAAGGTGGAGAACATGATAATTGCATCACTACTATTGTAGCGTATGATAACTATGATGAAGCCTATTATCAATGGGTTTGGTTTCCCGAAGAACAATTTATTGAAAATACAACATATCAATCGTTTCATCACTTTGTGTTTGACAATGAAACAAGTATGATTGAACACTTTATGAGAACAATGGCCGAGAAAGACCCCGATATGTTAATTGCGTGGTTTGGTCTTAAGTTCGATTTACCTAAGTTATTAGATAGAGCCTGTGCTTTAGGTTTGAATCCTTTGGTTATGTCTCCTTATGAAAAGATAGACGGAGTTAAACAACTTAAGGATAGTTGTAGTTTCAAAAGACAAGATGGTTATTCACCAATTGAACAACCTATTGGTGGTAGATTAACTCTTAACTTAGACTTAGCATTTGAAAGACAATGGAATGATTCACAAAGAGGAACTCTACCATCATTAAGTCTTGATTATGTTTCTAAGTTATTGTTTGATGAAGGTAAAGAAATGAACACTAAGTTTGAAGACCCTAACGAGTTCTATCGTAGAGCGTGGCTAGAAGATACAGAAGCATACTTACATTATGCTTTAGTAGATGTAAAACTATTAGTCAAGATAGATGAAACTAATTACTGTAGTGAAGCAATATTATCTTTACAACGACTACTAAAAGCACCTTTCAAGGCTTGCTTCTATGCTTCACACATGGGTTCTATTTATTTTATGAGAAATGCTTGGTGGAAAGCACCAACAGGTATCAAGAGTGCTGATAGAAAAGAGTATGAAGGTGCTATGATTTATGACCCACTTAGTGAGAATACTAACGGCTTACATCTTAATGTAGCGGCATTTGATTTTGCAGGTCTATATCCTTCAATGATGGTTGCTAGAAACATATCTTGGGAGACTAAGAGCGAAACTCCTACTGAATTTGGGGTTAATATCTTAACGCCAAGAGATTTCAGCGAACCGGAGGGCGACAGAATGTATTATTACAAAACCGATGAGTTGGGTTTGTTACCTAAAGCAGTTCTTGAATTGAAGGAGTTGAGGAACGACTACAAGAAAAGAATGAAGAACGCTAAAGATAATGGTGAATATGTTAAGTGGCATAACAATCAAATGGCCGTCAAGAGATTGATGGCTTCTTTCTATGGTGTACTGGCCTATCAAGGCTTTGGTTGGGCTGATGTAGACTTAGCCGCTAGTATTACTGCTAGTGCTAGAGAAGCGATTAGACTAGCCGCATTCAAGGCTAAGGAGTTGGAAGTTTGAAATGTATAGTATGCAATAAAAACGAATCCGAGTTATGTTATGTTGGCCGTTTATTGTGTTGGGAATGCTATGATAAAGGCAGATATGGGTCATTAAAACTACAACAAAAAAGAATGGCTAAGGAGTTGGAAGTTTGAATAGAATAAAATGTATGAAACCATTGGCACATAATCCTCAATTCGAGGGTAAGTTTCATTGTAAAAGATGTGCAGAAGAAATAAAAATGAGGAATAAAAATGAGTATAACAGCAGTATGTAGAGATTGTAGAGAAACCTTTAGAAAGTTCTCTATGAAATCAAGAGAAACAGTATGTCCCGATTGTAAGGGAAAGAAAGGAATGAATAGATATAGAGTTATGTCTAATAAAACACAAGATGCTATAACAACAATAGCAAATATGGATAAAGAAATTGAGAATCTAAAGACTTCAATTGATGTATTACATAACACTATTGAAGTTGAAGTGCAACATCAATTAACAAAAGGCATAGAACCTATTATCGAAAAAGTCCTTGATGAAAAGATTAGTGAATTAAAAGACATTGTAATATCTTCAATGACTAAAACACGGAAAACACAAAAAGAAGTTAAGGAATTAAGTAAATTAGTTAAAGGCTACAAAAGTTCTAACACAAGAATGAAGAATAAAATAAAAAAGTTTGAGGAGATGTTGGGATATGAATAAATTTTTTGAGAAGTGGATAATAGAAGCAGTAAGTGAACTAGAAGGTGAGTTTACTGTAGCGAATGTATTAGATACTATAATACGACGGAGGGGAACTAGCATGTATATTGGTAATACGCAAGCCATAGGTTCTCTTCTATGTAAAAGAGAAGACCTAGTAACTAGATTAGGTGATGGCTACTATAGGAGGAATGAAAAATGAAATATACTAAATATGTAACAACTAAAGTAGAATACGATAGCGAAGAAACATGGGAAGAAACAGAAAAAGACATTAACGATATAATAGAAATGCTAACCAACTTAAAGCGTAGAGCAACTATTATTGAAATAAAACAAGGAGCAGATAGTCATGTCAATGATGGACAAGACTAATGAACTGCTAGAAGACTTACTTGCTATGATAGCAAGAAGCAATAAGATATTGATGATGGTAAATATCGTGAACATCATAACCATCATAACCATAGTAACGGTGATAATATGAATAATGAAGAAATGAAAAAGAGAATAGAAAAATTAGAAATGAAGATTAAGGGATTGGAGAATGACTTGGATTATTTGGAAGAGCAACTAAAAGAGGCTGATAAAATAACAAAGGCAATTGTAGAAATCGAAGAACATTTGGATAAGCAACAAAAAGGTTTTGAAAGTCACTTCTTTCCTACGCTAAGATATTCTTTAAAGAAGTGATAACATGACGACAGATAATGCATTTAATTTAGTAGCACAGGCTATTATTAATGATAAAAAAGCCTTTGAGAAACTTAAAAAATCTATGTCTTGGAGATTAAGCGATGTAATGATTAGTGAACGACTAAACTTAAGAGATGAGGTTAGGGCTATTATAATAGAAGAATTACCTAAAGCATTAGATGTTTGGTTTATTGAATCATTCCAGTCGGAGGAAGATTGATGAAGGTAGTTTACGGACATACAGATTCAATCTATGTGCAAATAGATTCTGTTGAAAAAGCAGAAGAAGCAATTAAAGAGATTGAGTCTAGTGTAAGAAAGCATTTTCCTAATGTCATGGGATTGAAACAACACCCTGTTGTATTAGAGTTTGAGAAATACTATTCAGCATTAGGTGTTGGTACAACTAAGAATAGAAATGCAGGTATGATTACATGGAAAGACGGTGAGTGGTTAGACGAGCCGGAATTTGTAATGACAGGCTTTACTGCTAAGAGAGTTAGTGAAACCAAACTTGCTAAGGGAGTTCAAACAGATGTATTGACTATGTGGGTAAACGAAAAACCTATGACAGAAATCAACAAT
>TARA_R100001480_G_scaffold11454_5_pt1 | contig 11949 bp, 15 predicted proteins | sample TARA_R100001480 | Tara Oceans TARA_R100001480 (sample SAMEA2622212) | marine metagenome | biome: marine biome (ENVO:00000447); feature: mesopelagic zone (ENVO:00000213) & marine oxygen minimum zone (ENVO:01000065); material: "saline water (ENVO:00002010), including plankton... | reverse complement strand
CACCACGATGACGAAGCTCCGAGCTTTGGTCGAGGAAACTGATGCCCACTGTGTGCTGGTCTCACACCTCAAGCGTCCAGATGGACGTGGCCATGAGGAGGGTGCTGCCACTTCACTGTCACAACTACGAGGCTCCCATGCCATCGCCCAGTTGTCTGATGCCGTGATTGGCTGTGAGAGAAACCAGCAGGATTCACTGGAGTCCCGGAACACAGTGATCCGAGTATTGAAGAACAGGTTCGCCGGCACCACGGGTGTGGCTGCGACCCTTGAGTACAACCCCAACACGGGTCGTCTCAACGAGTACAACAACCCGTTCAGCGAATAGGAGGCGCGAATGTACGATCTTGTGTTTGATATTGAAACCAACGCCATCGAGGATTGGGATGAGCTGAGTGATCTGGAGGTGATTCACTGCATTGCGATCATGGATCCCTCGACTGATGACGTGGATGTCTATTCAGACCACTATGAGGAGGGCCACAAACTTCAAGATGGGGTTCATCGGTTGATGCTGGCAGATCGTCTGGTCGGTCACAACATCACCCGGTTCGACATCCCCGCGATGAAGAAGATGTTGCCCCTCGCAAACTTTGATGATTGTGACATCGTGGATACTTTGCTGGCATCCCGCATCATGAACCCTGATGTTCTCAAGGGGGACTGCCAAGACAGTGATTTCCCCTCTCGGCTCCGTGGTCGATACAGCCTTGAAGCCTGGGGCTACCGCCTCAAGATGCACAAGGGTGACTTCGGCAAGCAGACTGATTGGTCTGAGTTCACCGAGGAGATGGCCGACTACTGCAAGCAGGATGTCCGGGTGAACGCGAGGTTGTGGAACGCGATCGCCGAGACGTTCCTGCCTGAGGTCTATGCAATGGAGAGAGACTTCAGGAACATCCTGATCGATCAAGAGATGAACGGGGTTGTCTTCGATGAAGAGGCTGCATTCAAGCTGCACTCAGAATTGATCGGGCAGAAGATCGACATCGAGCGTGAGCTACAGAGGATCTTCCCTCCCCAAGAGGAGTTCATGAAGACTCCTCAGTATTACTTCGACCCAGATACAGACGAACGGTTCGAGCGTAAGAAGGATGCACCCGCCAAGATGAAGAAGGCTTTGAAGCCAGGTCCCTTGAAGAAGCGAGTGGTGCCCTTCAACCCCGGCAGCCGGCTACAGATCGCGAACGCCTTGATCAAGATGTATGACTGGCAGCCCTCCGAGTTCACTGGCGACGGGCGGCCGAAGGTGGATGAGACGGTGTTGTCGAGCCTGACGTATCCTGAGGCGAAGGTTCTCACCAAGTATCTGCTGCTCTGCAAGCGGATTGGCCAGCTCTCGGAAGGTAGGGAGAGCTGGATCCGGGCCAGCCGTGATGGGCGTATCTACGGACACGTCGAGACCATCGGGACTATCTCCTCTCGCTGCTCGCACAGCCGTCCCAATCTGGCTCAGGTGCCTGCTCTCGGCTCACCTTGGGGCAAGGAGTGTCGTGAGCTGTTCAAGCCCACCACAGGAATGGTCATGGTCGGATGTGATATGTCTGGGCTTGAGCTGCGGTGCCTTGCTCACTACCTCGCTCGCTGGGATGAGGGTGAGTACATCAAGGTGATCCAGGAGGGAGACATCCACCAGTTCAACGCCGACAAGATGGGGGTCGATCGGGGTGTGGGTAAAGGCATCATGTATGCCACCCTGTATGGTGCGGGAGACATCAAGATTGGCCAGCTTGTTGGTGGCGGTCGGCGTGAAGGGCGGAGTATGAGGTCACTACTGGAAAGTGGCATCCCCGCACTGAAGCGGTTGAAGAACGCAATCAAGAACCGGCTGAAGAGAGAAGACTGGCTCCCCGCTATCGATGGGCGTCGTCTACCTATTCGATCAGAGCATTCAGCACTTAACCTGTTGCTTCAGTCAGCAGGTAGTATACTTATGAAGCAGGCAACTATTATGATGAACAGGGAGATCAAGAAACGCGGTCTCCACGCTCGTCAAGTAATGCACGTCCACGATGAGGTTCAATTCGAAGCACCCGAAAGTGAGGCGAAGTATGTCGGAAGGATTGCGGTACACTCGATGCGCCAGGCCGGTCAGCCCTACGACTTCCGGTGTCCCCTCGACGGAGAGTTCAAGATCGGTGCCTCTTGGGCTGATACCCACTGACGTGGCGTGGTTGGCCGGCATCGTTGATGGCGAGGGGTATGTGGATTTCCGTGGCTCCCCGACAATCCAAGTGGAGACAGTGTCTCCTGAATTGGTGTATGAGCCTGAAGCAATGTTCGGGGGGTCAGTCACTCATCGGATCAAGAAGAATACACGCGTATTTCGTTGGAGCATCTACGGTAAAAAGGCCGTGGAATTACTGCTGTTGATGCTCCCTTACCTCCGATATAAAAAACCACAGGCTGAGATTGTTATTTGCTGCGGCAAGTTCCCCGTCAAGTCAGCCATGAGGGCGTCGAATGATCGTCGCCTCCGCGAACTGCGAAAGAAGAGATATGGATCCACTTGAGTACGTCCCTACCACCTCAATGCTCAAAGAACTCCGCCGGCGTTTCGACTGCATGGTGTTCTTGGGGGCATCCAACCGCACGGAAGATCTTGAAGACATCACTGTTGGTTTCGAAGGACCGTTCCACAGTGTCTTGGGCTTGATAGAGCTAGGAAAGATCGCCGTTATGAATGGAATCAGCGATGACGAAGAAGAAGACAGCACTTGTAGTTGATGGCGACATCTTCCTGTGGGAGTGTGGCCTTTCGGTTGAGGAGCCTACCCATTGGGGGGATGACCTTTGGACTCTTCATGCCGATGCTCAAGAAGCACGGCTCAAGCTAGATATTGCACTTGCGTCCTTGAGAGAGAAGACCAACGCAGTGACGATGGCGGTGGCCCTGAGCGGCAGCAAGAACTGGAGGAAAACAGTCCTCCCCACATACAAGTACCACCGGAAGAAGTCCCGGAAACCCGTGGTCTTCTTCACCCTGAAGGAGTATGTCAGGGAAACCTACAACACCTTCGAGTATGAGGATCTTGAGGCCGATGATGTTTGTGGCATGCTCATGGGCACCCGCCTGTGGCAGACGCGGTTTGAGAAGATCCTGGTGTCTACGGACAAAGATCTCCTCCAGATCCCCGGCCTGCACTACAACCCCAACAAGCCTGACGAGGGGATCACTGAGGTCACTGAGGAGGATGGCGACTACAACCACCTGTTTCAGACCCTCACCGGCGATCTCGTCGATGGGTATTCGGGCTGTCCGGGCGTTGGTCCTAAGACTGCCCTGAGGATTCTGGGTTCTAACCCCTGCTGGGACAAGGTATTAGGTGCATATAAGAAAGCGGGACTTACTGAGGAGGACGCTCTCGTCCAGGCCCGCGTAGCCCGCATCCTCAGGCAATCTGATTTCAACTACAACAAAGAAGAGGTAATACTATGGGAACCAAGATAGACCGAGACAAGCTGTTGCAGCTCCACGACAACGTGTGCTTCAAGGCTCGGAAGCTGATGGAGAAGAAGAACCACGACTACAGCGGGGGTGATGACGCCGGCGACCCCTTCCTAAACTTCACCCGAGTGGAGCGGCTGGGCATCACGGACACCAAGAGGGGGTTCATGGTCCGCCTGACGGACAAGCTGTCGAGGCTGATCACCTTCATCGATACCGGCACCTACGCCGTTCCTGATGAGAAAATCGAGGATACGGTCATGGACATGATCAATTACACGCTCCTGTTCTATGCGTACAACCTCCAAGAAAAGGGAAAGGATGACTATGAGGAGAATTCCAGCCCTAGATCCGACTCTTGTTGAAGTCCTGAACGAACGAATTCCAGAGCGTTGTCCTGATCCTTCGTGGTCAGAACGCGAAATCTGGATGTACGCAGGTAAACGGGAGCTTGTTAACCAACTGATTTCCGAGCTGAAGGCTCAGGAAGACAACCTTATTAAGGAGTAGCGTATGTGCGTAGGCCGTAGATCTTCCCCTCCACCTCCACCTGCTCCGGTGGCTCCTCCACCACTTCCTCCCCAAATCACGATCGCCCCTCCTCCGGTGATTAGTGACCCTTCGGTCCAGATCAACGAAAATGAGCAGATGCGCCCTGAGAGTCCTATTCGCCGGCGTCGTCGTGCTGTGCGTAAGCGGGGTAAGGCGATGCTCAAGATCCCTCTGAATACCTCCAACAGAAGCGGAGTCAATGTCTAATGGAAACCCTCAAGTCCATCTACCACAAATGCTCAGGTGAGCGTCAGTCCTACTTGGATCGTGGTAGGGACGCGAGTGCCCTGACTATTCCGAGCCTTCTCCCGGATGAGGGTACGACATCATCTAGGCGGTTCCCCACCCCGTACCAAAGCATTGGTGCCCGTGGCGTGAACAACCTAGCGTCGGCCCTCCTTCTTTCTTTGCTCCCTCCCAACGCCCCCTTTTTCAGGCTTCAGCTTGATGAGGCGACGGAGAGAGAGCTGGAAGCCCTAGACCCAAAGATCATCACTGAGATCGAAGATTCCCTAGCCAACATCGAGAGATCGATGATGGATGAGATCGAGCGTTCAGGTGTCCGAACCGGACTCTTTGACGCCGTCCGACACCTCGTCGTCACAGGTAATGCTCTCCTGTACTTTCCTGATGGCGGCAACATGCGTGTGGTTCACCTGGATCGCTACGTGGTCAAGAGATGTCCTTTGGGCTTCGTGCGTATGGTCGTCCTCATGGAGACGGTATCCCCAGTCATGCTCCCTGAAGTAATCAAGGACAAGCTGGGCGACAAGACTTCATACGACGATCATGTAGAGATGTACACCGGCATGGTCACCCGCATGGACGGGAAGATTGAGGTGTACCAAGAAGTCGCTGGCGAAGAGGTCGAAGGCTCCCGCCGTGTTCTCGCTGCTGAAGACGCTCCATTCATCCCCCTCAGGATGAGCCGAGTTGACTCTGAGAACTATGGCCGTGGATACGTTGAGCAATATCTTGGTGACCTGCAAAGCCTTGAGGGCCTGACGAAGGCCATTGTTGAAGGCAGTGCAGCAGCAGCCAAGGTTCTGTTCCTTGTCAACCCCAACGGGACAACCAGAGCCCGAACACTTTCTGAGTCACCCAACGGTGCTATTCGCGAGGGTAATGCAAATGATGTCAGTGTCCTTCAAAGTCAGAAAGCGTCCGATTTCTCTGTTGCACTCAACACGACTCGCGACATTAAGGAACGTCTCGCGTATGCGTTTCTGCTCCTTGAAGGCTCAATTCGTAATGCTGATCGAGTCACCGCTGAAGAAGTACGACTGGTAACCCAGGCCGTAGAGCGTCAGCTTGGTGGCATCTACAGCATCCTGAGCCGAGAGTTGAGCATGCCCCTTGTCACCCTTGTGATGAACAAGATGAAGCGAGAGAAGTCGCTGCCCAACCTCCCAGACGACAAGATTAAACCAGTTATTATTACAGGAATTGAAGCCCTCGGCCGAGGGAACGATCTCAACCGACTTGATACATACCTTGCAGGAATCGGTCAACTCCTCGGTCCCGAGGTGCTTCAAACTTATGTGGATGTAAGTGAGTACCTGAAGAGGCGAGCCCTGGCCCTGGGCATTGATACCAAGGGTCTGGTACGCTCCCCGGAAGAGCTTGCTCAAATGCAAGCCGCACAACAGCAGCAGTCTATGGCTCAGTCTATGGCTCCACAGATTGCTGCTCAAATGAACCAAGGAGACCCAGTAGATGGCTGATTATCAGAAGGTAGAAATCAAGGCTGAAGAAGCCCCGCCGATGGCACCTGATCAGGCCGAGCCTATGCAGGAAGCCATTCCGGAAGCCCCTCAGGAGCCCGTGATCGAGCGTCCCGAGTGGCTGCCTGAGAAGTTCGAGACTCCTGAAGCTATGGCCTACGCCTACAAGCAGCTTGAGCAGGAGTATTCCAAGTCACGGGCTGGGGAAGAGACCCCAGAGGAAGCACCTGCCGGCGTTGACCCCGAAACCTTTGCGGCTCTCAGCGAAGAGTTCGATGAGACCGGCGACGTGTCTGAGGAGTCCCGATCACGTCTTGCCGAGACCGGCATCCCCCGTGAGTTCATTGATGAATATATTGAAGGCCAGAAGATCATGGCCGAGACCGCCATCAAGGATGTTTACCAGTCCGTGGGTGGCGAAGACAACTACAACAACATGCTGAACTGGGCGACGAACAACCTCTCCGACCAGGAGATCGATGTGTTCAACGACCTTGTTGCCGGCAGCCCTCAGGAGGTTCAAATGGCTGTGGCCGGGCTCTATGCTCGTTACAGTCAGCAAGCCCCCACCCAGCCAACGCAGCCGTTGATGCAGGGTGAGCCCTCTTCTGATCTTGCTTCTGGATCAACCTTCCAGTCAAGAGCCCAGATCACGGAGGCCATGAGCGATCCTCGATACAAGAAGGATCCCGCCTACCGCAACGAAGTTTACCGTCGTCTTCAGAATTCAAAAGCACTTTAGGAGAACCCCATGTCTAAGCCTGGATATAAGACCACTGAGTTTTGGCTCAGTACCGCTGCCGCCTTTGTTGGTGCCCTTGTGGCTGCCGATGTTATCCCGTCTGCGGAACCCTGGGGTCAGGTCGTCGGACTGGTTTCCGCTGCCCTTGTGGCTCTCGGATACACCGGTGCCCGGCTGAACCTCAAGAAGTCCGAGGCTGACTATGAGGAAGAAGAGTGATCGGTGTATGAAGCACTTGCTTCCATACTCGTCATCCTCCTCACCCCGTTTGTGGGGTATCTCAAAGAACGTAAGACAGAAGCTCATGACGCTCCTGTGTCTCCTGACCGCAAGCGTTGGGTTGACCGGGTGCGGAGCTTCAAGAGTCGTATTCGTAGATGAGTCCGAAGGGTTTATTCGGATGGGTCCAGATGTCAAGGGCCATGTCTACTATTGGAATGGCAGTTCATGGGAACTGTCTGACAACAAGGTTCTGATACCAGAAGGCTGGTACGCAGGATCAATCGATGGCGATGTTGAGGGATCTAACGATACCCGGCCCGCTGCGGTGGATAACTGAGAACTCTTAGTTACCGATACTGACCATCAATCCGTATCTAGTAAAACAATTTTAGGAGTTTCAAATGGCTTATACTGAACCAACAGTTAGTCGCCTCGGCCAAGTCAACACCAGTGGTGACGCTGACGCCCTCTTCCTGAAGGTTTTCTCTGGTGAGATCCTTCAGGTGTTTGAGGAAAACAACATCATGATGCCGCTCACTCAGCAGCGGAACATCAGCAGTGGTAAGACCGCTCAGTTCCCCGTCGTGGGTACGGCGCAGGCCAAGTACCACACCCCTGGTGAGTCTGTTCTGGTTACCGAAGATTCGTCGGCATCAAAGTACCTTTCTCAGGTCAAGCATGCCGAGCGGACCATCAGCATCGACGGCGTCCTTCTCTCGACGGCGTTCATTGCGGACATCGATGAGGCGAAGAACCACTACGACGTTCGGGCGGCTTACACCACCCAGATCGGTCGTGAGCTTGCCTATCATGCGGACCGTGCGCTTATTCGTACTGTCATCGCGGGTGCCCGTGCTGACAAGGACCGTTTCGACGTTGATTCTGGAACCTCCACTCAGTTCCTCGGTGCGCAGATCAACACCACTGGTGGTGATACTGCCTACACCGCCGACGAGCTTGTTGAGGCTTGTGCAGAAGTGGCCCAAAAGATGGACGAAAAGAACGTGCCGTCCGAAGGTCGGTACATGGTCCTGAGCCCTGCTCAGTATTACACTCTTGTTAAGAGTGGCAATGCGGCCATCAACAGCGACTTCGGTGGTATGGGATCGATCGCTACGGGCGAAGTCACTCAGGTTTCGGGTGTTCGAATCCTGAAGTCTAACCATATCCCGAATGGTACTGATGCAGCAGGCTCGATCTTCAAGAACAGCCTGATCAACAACGATGTGTATGACGATCACGATGGCACTGGCACCGTTGGTGCTGGCTACTCTGCCACCGCTGCATACAACACCGTTGGTGTGGCCTTCCAGAGTGAGGCTGTTGGTACGGTCAAGCTCATGGACCTTGCAGTCGAGAGCGAGTACCAGATGGATCGCCTCGGCACCCTGATGCTTGCGAAGTACGCCATGGGTCACGGTATCCTCCGTGAAGAGTGCTGCTACGAGATCATCACTGCCTGATAATTAGAGATCTTGAGTCTCCATACGGGGTGGACCTCCTTCGGGGGGTCCGCCTCTTTTCTCACAAGGAGTTGCCATGCCTGCAAAGACAACCGAACTGGATGCAGTCAATACCATCCTGTCCACCATCGGTGAGCCCCCCATCAACAGCTTCACCGGTGCCCTGGGTGCCGATGCGACTATCGCCCGGAACATTCTGACTGAGGTATCCAGAGAGGTTCAGAGTCAGGGATGGCACTTCAATACCCTCACCGATCAGACCTTGTCCCCCAACACCTCTAATGAGATCACGTTGGCGGCAGAAGTCTTGAGGGTAGACAACGACCCCTCGATGAAGAACAACGTCACTCATGATGATCGTGATGTGATTCAGCGAGGTGACAAGCTGTTCGACAAGACCAACAACACCTTCCAATTCACGTCTGATGTGAAGACAACTATCGTCCTCCTCTACCCGTTTGAGGAGATGCCTGAGACGGCCCGAAGGTATGTGACTATTCGATCTTCCAGGATCTTCCAAGACCGTATGCTTGGGTCTCAGAAGCACCACCTCTTCACTATGCAGGATGAGATGAAGTGCCTGTCCACCCTGCGGGAGCATGAGGGAGACACGGCTGATCGTACTATCTTCGACCACAACGATGTGGCTGCGACCATCAACCGGCACGGTGCCCTTCGAGGAGTACGCTACTGATGACATTGATCACCAACGACGTACCAAACATGATCGGCGGTGTCAGTCAGCAGCCCGATACCATGAGACTGGTGAACCAGTGCGAGGCCCAGGAGAACTGTGTTGGCAACCCGGTCGAAGGACTGACCAAGCGTCCTCCCACAGAGCATGTCAAGGAACTTTTGACTGCCCCGGCCGACAACCTGTTCATCCACAGCGTGAACCGCGACAGCACCGAGCAGTATTTTGTTGTGTGTGACGGGGGAGACGACACTGACAACCTCAAAGTTTTCGACATGGCCGGCGTCCAACAAACCGTCACGTATGATCCTGAAGCGGGTGATACCCCAAAGGATTACCTGACGACAACTAATCCCCGAGCTTCTCTGAAGGCTGTGACGATCGCTGATGTGACGTTCTTGGTGAACACCGAAAAGACGGTGGGTCAGTCCACCACTTTGTCTAGTTATTCAAGAGAGCAATCCTCCGCCCCCAACGAATGTCTGATTGTGGTTCGGAAGAATCCCTCCGCTTTCTTTACCTGCACTATCAGAGTGTTTGCGGGCAAGAAGGATATAGGAGTGACTACTGATGGGGGAGGAAGCGACTTCGGTAACCAAGGAGCGGCATCAAATGGCGCGAACCGACTAGGCTCCAACTCCGTTGCCTTAAAGATCGAAGAAGAATTAAATAACAACCAAACTCATGATCTTAACGCCGACGCCTCCAACCCAAGAAATTGTGTATTCAATGCCACACGCATTGGAAGCGTGGTCCATGTTACGGGCAGCATTCCGTTTAGCCTCACCGCTACGGATGGTGTGGGTAATTCCGTCGTTGATGTCCTGAAAGACTCAGTTAGAAACTTTTCTGATCTTCCCCCCTCGGCTATTCACGGAATGAAATTCAAGGTTGAGGGCAACCCCGAAGAAGAAGTGGATGATTACTACGTTGAGTTTGTGGCAGACGACCCCACGATTACAGACACCATAACTAAGGGTAAATGGGTCGAGACAACGCCTGGCGGGCTCAAGAATAATTTTGACTTCGCCACGATGCCTCATCTTCTGATCCGCAAAGCCGATGGCACCTTCAACCTGACCGCTGCTGACGGCTCATTCAACGGCTCGACCACCAACCCAACCAACATGGGGCAGTTCAAGTTTCAGCCCCGCTCAGTTGGCGATGAGCTAACGAACCCCGCCCCGACCTTCACGGGAAACAAGATCAGCAACATCGCGTTCTTCCGCAACAGGCTCGTTCTGCTGTCCGGGGAGAATGTGGTCATGTCGGAGGTTGGTGAATACTTCAACTTCTACAGGACCACTGTCGCCCAGCTACCTGACTCAGAGGTCATTGACGTAGCTGTTGGCGGATCGACTGTGTCCAATCTCAAGCAGGCCACACCATTCGCCGGCCGTCTTGTGCTGTTCTCAGAAACGTCCCAGTTCAGTCTCCAAGGCGAGACCACTCTAACCCCCCTCAACGTATCCATTGTGCCCCAGACAGGGTTTGAAATTAACCCAACGGCAGAGCCGGTTGTGTCTGGATCCAACTTGTTCTTCGGGTTTCCTCGCGGAGACTTCAACGGCGTCAAGCAGTTCTTCAAGGTGAATGAAGTTGATGTTCAGTTCGATGCTGTTGAAGTTACTGCTCAGGTGCCCAAGTACATCAAGGGCAATATCACTCGGTTTGCGGCCACCACCCATGAGAACATGCTGTTGGCTGTGACCGACAATGATCCTGGAGTCATCTACAACTTCGTCTACTATGAAGTTCAAGGTGAAAGACAGGTGTCGGCTTGGTCCAAGTTCCTGCTGGGTGACCTGATCTACTCAATCTTCTTCATCGATACAACCCTGTTCATCGTCCTCAAGAGGGACGGGAAGCTGGTGCTGGAGAAGATGAAGATGGAGACCGGGCTGGCTGACTCCGGTTCTGATTATGTGACCCGCCTCGATAGGAGGGTAAGTAAGACAGGCAGCTACGACCCGGCGACGGACAAGACGACTTTCACGGGTATTGACTACACTCCGCCGACGACTGCTGAGGCGGTCACAGCAGGCGGACTGAGCCTAGCGGTCACAGATCGAGGTTCGGGAACCCTCAGTGTGCAGGGAGACTTTTCATCTGGCACAGTATTCATCGGCGTTCCTTACACCATGAGATACGAGTTCAGCAAGCCGATCCTTAAGAGCAACAACTTTAGAGGCAGTCAGGTTCTCTTCCCCTCCACCAACGGCAACCGCTACCAGATCAGATACCTGACCCTGGTGTTTGCCAACACGGCCTTCTTCGATGTGAAGGTGACCCCTGAGTTCCGGGACGCCGTCAACTATGTGTTCACGGGACGCAACCTCGGAGACAGCTCCAGCATCAGTGACCAGATCCCCAAGGTAGATGGAGACTTCAGGGTGCCCGTGTACGCCCAAGCCGATCGAGTAAAGATCGAGCTAGTAAACTCCAGCCACCTACCCAGTGAGTTTCAGGCCGCCCAGTTTGAGGGTGAGCTGACTACCCGAAGAGCTGGACAGCGTTGACGAAGATACACACCAGACTGTCTATCCTCCCCGACGTGTCTCGGCTACAGGCCGCCCTAAGGAAGCCTGACCTAGATGAGATCACTGCTCAGGAGTACCGGCCCAGGACCGCCCTGATGTTCGGTTACCTACATGGGGAGTGCTACACCGCCCTCGCCGGCTCCAAGGTACTGTGCATGTATGGCGTTGTGCCTGAGCCTGAAGGTGGGAGAATCTGGATGCTGTCGTGTGATGGCATCGAAAAGTATGGTCTGGGCGTGTCCCGGATCACACGGGGCGAGATCAAAAGGTTCCTGTCCCAATACCGTTATATTTACAACATTGTCGATGAGCGTAATCAAGTAACAATACGCTGGCTCAAATGGCTGGGCTTCAAGTTTGGCTCGACTCACCTCATAGGCCCTTCCCGTCAACCATTTAAGGAGTTCACCCAATGCCGGATCCACTCTTAATCGGTGGGATTGCACTTGCGGGTGCCAGCTTTTTCAGCAGTAGAAGCGATGCCCGCCGGCAGAACGCTTATGCCCGACGACTGCAAATCCAGCGTAATGAGCAGTTCTATCGGAATGTTGAGCATCAGCAGAA
>TARA_R100001480_G_scaffold139707_1_pt1 | contig 12008 bp, 17 predicted proteins | sample TARA_R100001480 | Tara Oceans TARA_R100001480 (sample SAMEA2622212) | marine metagenome | biome: marine biome (ENVO:00000447); feature: mesopelagic zone (ENVO:00000213) & marine oxygen minimum zone (ENVO:01000065); material: "saline water (ENVO:00002010), including plankton... | reverse complement strand
TATTAATATTCTTGTTGTGATAATTCCACCCTGTCTCATAACAGAGCTTCTATATATAGTTCCAGTACCACCCGTGATACCAGTTCCTGCTTCTGTAGAAAGAGTATTAGCGTCTAAAGATGCAAATCCGCTAGAGTTAATACTTGATTGTGTTGTGAATGCTCCAGTGGTGGCGTTCTTGCTTACAGTTGTAAACCCGCCTTCTGATCGGACTGGACCCGAAAAAGTTGTATTAGCCATTTAAATCTCCTTGTCGTGGCAAATGTCAGTTACACCATGTAACTGTCAAGGTTTCTTTTATTATACACAAAAAAAGAAGGGCGGCAAGTGCCGCCCTCAAAACTGGTGCAATAATTTGCTTGGAGGCTACGCCGCACCAGGTGTTCCAAATAGACATCTCCAGTCAGAAAAACCGAAGCTGTATCTTTCTCTTGCTTTAAAACGCATGTTTCCAGTGTCAAAGTCACCTTCCATAGCAGTCTTAATAGCAGCTCTATTAAAGTACTTTAAGCCGTTAGGAGCATCTGTCTTGATAAAGAATGCATCTGTATCTGTTAAGAAATGGTTTACAACGGCACCTTCTGGTATCATTCCCATATTCTTAATAGCATTTGCATCGTTATCTGCAGTTCCTACTCTTAAATTACTGTTTAATACTCTTTCAGCAATAAATTGTAATTCTTTTGGAATTATCAACTTAGTACCTCTTACAGCAATTTTTAAGCCTCTCTCATCTTGAAAACCAGCAATGTCAATCAAAGCTTGCTCTAGCGAAGTTTCATTTAAGTCTGCCGCTGTTGACAAAATGTTACTTTGATTTCCACTGATTGTTGGATGAGAACTACTTAATAAAGCAACTCCGTCACCACCTGCAGAAGCTCCTGCAGTGAAAGCATTGTTCAAAATAGCAGCAGCTTTAATTTGCTTTGTCTGCGCCATTGATCTCGCTAATGCTTTTGTGTAACGACCCGCAAGACGATCATAAAGATTATCCTCAATAGCTTCTTCAGTAATTGAGAAAGCTAATGCAATAGTCTCATGTGTGTATCTTGAAGTGAAGGTTTCTTGTGCGTCATCAAAACTAATCGATCCACCCTCTGACTTAGACGGTGCAGTCGAAAAGCCTGCTAACATCACTTCTTCTTCAAACGCTCTATCTGAGGATTCTTCATCAAAAATCTCAGAATGCTCGTTCTCATAACGATCGTACTCTAGACCAAACAGGGCGTTAAGTCCAGGTTCTAGCTCTTTTGCTAGTTGTGCTCTTGAAATAGCCATTTTCTAACCCCTTCCTATATGCCTGTTGTAGCGTAAGTACCTACTGCAATAGTAGTACCGCTATTAAAGTGACCATTTAACCTTACGACATATTGATGCCCAGCAGCAGAATAATCTGCGTTTGCTGCATCCTCGTAAAGACCTACAATCCTCACATCAAGTGTGTTTGTTGTAGCGGCTGTACTGATATCTAACATGTCGCTAGATCTACCAGTAGCAGTGCTACCATTATTTACACTTGCCATGTCACAGTTAACAAAAACATCTGCAAGAGCTGTTGCTCTATTAGTATTAGTGCCATCTGCCACTACAACATATAGTTGCATAGGATCGTCATGTACGAATGCTTTCACAGGAAAATCTGTGTCCACACTTACTGCGTTAGATCCAGGCCAAAAGTTTTTAAAAGTAGTTTTACCAGTAACAGAGTCTACAAACTCTACGCCTGCTAATACACCTAAAGGTGCTATCGCTTGATCTGTACAAATGATAGTTCCTGCAGATGACGGAACAACAATTCCGCCGTTGTATATAGCTGTTGTATAGTTATTTGCAATCTCATACTGAGTTGTAGCATTGTTATTAACATTGCCACCTACCTTACCTATCGGACGAAGACCAAAACCAGCTGATAGTTGATTTGCCATTTATTTTACTCCAATAATGGGGCCATCCTATTGTTTTTTAGGACCGCCAAAGGTTACACGAGATTGACGATCTGGTCGATTGATCGTCATAGTTGAATGTGCGTTTTCTCTCATCATGTCCTGATCCACTGCTTGCATCTGATCTGCTTTCCTTTGATTAAAGTATGCAGTTCTTTCTGCTATAGTTTCTACAGGCATACGAGCTAAAACTAACCCACCTACTCCGAAAACACCTTCATATTTACCCGAATCTACTACTGGGGCTTCAAAATCTGGGTATTCGTCTGCTCTTACGAGCTCCCAACCTTCTCTAAGTTTTGCCGAAACATTCTTGGTATCATTGAAACCACGAGTTTCTGCTCTTACCCATCGATGTTTAAAGCCATCTGGTGCGGGTGGTGCATCCAGCATGGATGGTGGAGCCCACGGCTTACGCGCTGCCGCCTTCTCCCTTGTCTGTGTTGCGCGAGGAGTTCTTTTAATAGAACCTTCAAACATATCGTCTTGTTGTGCCATTTATTCTACTCCTTAACGTATTTTGCGTATTGTTCTAGAGTTACCCCAAGTTTTTTAGCCATAGCTACTTGTCGTTGGGTTAACCTAACCTTATTCCCACTACTGCGCCCAGTTCCAGAGGATCTATTAACAGGGGCAACCGTCTGGGCGGGTCGTTTGCTCTGAGATCCTTCCTTAAACTTATGAGGAAATTCTTCCTTCATACGTCTATCTAATGTATCATAGTACTCATCGCTCTTCGGGTCAATACCTTCTGATTCGACAAGTTCTTTATGAATACCAAATGCTGCATAGGTCATGGCACTATCATCGCCAAACCAATCATTCCGTTGTGCCCAGCTTTCTGCTTTAGGATCAGGCCTTGCAGGAGCTTGGACAGGTGTTTGTTGAGCCACAGGCTGCTCCTGAGCTTGCTTTTGTCTTCTCTCGTTAGCAGACTTAGCTTGAGCCGCTCTGTCCGCGTCTACGGCGAGCTGTGTCATCTTTCTCTGTGCGGCCACCACCGCTTCTGTATCACCAATTTCCATGGCATTTCTTAAAGCAGTTTCGGTCTGGGCTAATTCAGATTCTACGCGACCACTATATTGATCAACATAGCTGTTATCCATCTGATTAAGTCTTTGAGCTAATTCTTGGTTTTCTTTTGCTTTTTGCTGTGCAAACCTAGTCGCTTCATCAGCGCTTTTCTCAGCTTCTCGCATTTTTTTAGTAAGACGATTAATTCTTTTTTGAGTTTGATTTTCACTTTTTTGAAACTCATCCTCAGACGCTGCAACTTCAGGTTCAGCTGCAACCTCTTCATTTTCAACTGGTTGCTCGACAGTGACTTCCACATCTGGACCATCATCTTCACCTAAATCTAAATCTAGTTCTGCTTGTGCTTCTTTTCCACTCATATCTACCTCTTAATAATGTAAAATGTCTTCAGGGTCCATTATTTTTGCTAAAATCTCGTCATCATTTAAAATTCTGACCTCTCCGCCGTCTATTTTAAACCGAGATCCCGCATATCGGGCAAACATTACCCAATCCTTTTCCGCGCACCAAGGGCCCGCTGGAAACTTTTCTGTATCTTTGTATGCTAATGGTCCTGTTTTTAAAACATAACCCACTTGAGTGGATACTTGTCCCTCTTCTACAATTTTATCTGGTAATAAAATACCGCCTTCTGTTTTACCCTTACCTCTATACGGTAAGATAAGTATTCTCCAACCTGTTGGCTGCGGCATTCTTTCTATTAAGCTCTGTTCAATAAGACTAGGATCTAATACCCTGTCTTTTGGGTCTACATAAGCTCCATTTAATTCTGTTGATGACGGTTCCATCTAAACTTCCTTTTGTTCCTGCTTATCCAAAAGATTTTTTATTTCACCCTCTAGATAATCTAAAGATTTTAACTCACCCATTAGACCTTTGTAATGCTCCATGTCTTTCACGTTATCAAATTCCAAAGTCTCTCGAATAAGTTCTCTTCTTTCTTTTATAAGCCTAAATACAGCTTGTGCAAGATAAATCTCATTCATTTATATAAAAACCTCATATTGTTCTATTCTATCGTATATTCTTCTATACGTTCAGGCTTACTTTGACACAAAGGACATTTATATTCAACAAATTTTATAATTCCTGCAAAAGGCACAGGTTCTTCTATGACATGTTTTTGGAAAACTATCTCGTGAATGTAACAAATTTTATCGTCCTTGGTCACGTCTCAAACCTGTCACATGTTTTTTGTAAAAGTAATTGCCAATTTTATTAAAAACTTTAAATAATTCTAAATTAAGTCTAATCATACTTTCATTTTCTTCATTGGTTTTTTAGCGGTCTTCTTAGCTTGCGCAAAGTTTTTAGCTGTCGGGGCTCCTTTTGCACCTTTCTTTTTCATCTTCTCGCCACTACCTGCAGCTATTCTTTTTTTCTTAGCATTTATGTTGGCGTATAAACTCATTTTTTATTTCCTTTCTTGAGCACAGTTTTCAATGTTTTTGCTTGCTTCGCATGTAGTTTACTGGCGTTATTCAAACCTTTAATAACTTTTTTAATTTTCTTCTTCATTTGGTTAGTCCTTTCTGCTTTTCATATGTCCTCAAGCCGCCCAATCCGAGCATGCCCATCAAAACTGTCATAAGTGAACCCATGTCAAAAGTTGGCAATTCAGGTATCTGCACAGACAAATATGCACATACAAACATAGTAACAGGCGCCAGCACGAAATGCCAACATAGGGCAATACCGCATGTCCAACCGATAAAGGGGCGCCAGCCCGCCACAAATATAGATTTATGTTGCGCTTCAGCTTTATTTATCTCTATCTGACCCTTTGCAAGCTCCTGCGCATGATTCTCAGCCATAGTTGCCACCTGATGTGCCAACTTATTCTTCATGTCTTTGTCTTCTATAAATTTGCCGAGTAAGTTACTTACTGGCCCTATTAACGCTGTTAACATTATTATCTCCCTTATGTTCGTGTCCCATCCATATACCAAATACACCTGTCATTACACCCATAACAACAGATACAAAAGCTGATTGCGATGCAGTTGGATCTTCTAATCCCATAAACCACTCTGCACAACGCCAAGACATTACTGTACTAGCAAGCATCATCAGTCTTGGTAGTATTTTCCATCTTAAAAAAGTGTCTACATTCATTGTAATAATACCTCATTTAAACCAAAACCCTCTAACAAAACCAAAGTAAAGAATAATAACAGAATACCTCCTGCTATTAATTTACCACTAAAGTTAGTAGAGCCAATTTTTATAGCAACAAACTCATTACCTAATATTCTAAGAGATAACTCAAAGCTGTTCTGTCCTACATCTAAATTTACTATTTTCTTTTTATCTTCAGGCATTAATACACCCTCACTTTCTTTGGATCTATCCTTGGTACTAGTTTGCACATGCATTGATAAGTCGTTTCTTTGTTTTCTTGCATAATAGTTTGATTATGCAATCGTTTCTTATATGACAAACAATTACTAACATCTTTAAAATAAATCCCGCCTTCCAACTGTGCGCCTAGATAGCAGACGAGCATGAAGGCCGTCACTTCTACAAGAGATCCTTATAGTAATCAGAGTTAGGAGCAAACACTTCACCGCCGTCTGCCATTTTTACAGGTTTCACTTTATCCCCATGACCTTCTCTAATTAAAAACTGCTCAAAACTCATAGAATCTGAAGCAGGACCATCAAAAAATTCTTTTCTTAAATCCTTCTCAGTTCTTGTATCACCTGATTTAGCCATCTTATTTACCCTTCTTTTTAGTAATCTTTTTTAACATCTTACTTCCTTCAGCTGCTCCAATTATTCCTGATGGTCCTGCAGATTTAAAAGGCATTAATGTTATGGCTGCTCCACTTCCCGCTGCCGCTCCTAAATTTACTACAGATGTTTTATTTTTTTTAGCCACCTTGACCTCCTTGGTTGTTTTGTTGTTTCATTAACTCACGTTGCATAGACGAATCAATCCTAGCCTGCGCTATATTCTCAGAGCTCTGTATCCGTTTATCAAACTGCTCTCCGCGCTGCTCGACCTTCTTCTCTTCCAATCCAAGTTTAGCTCTGTCTATCTTGGCGTCATTCTCTTCAGCCTGTGCCTTGACTTGTAACTCTTTTTCTTTCAACTGAACTAACGGATCTGGCTGACCTGCACCGCTTAATTGTGTGCTTAGTGCTTTCAACTGCGACATGCCTTCTGCGACATATTGAGCTGTCTTGGCTTCCATATCAATCATCTGCTCTTCTGATACAGCCTGACCACCGCCAGCTTGGATCAAGTCAACAGCAGCTCTTTCACGAGCTCCTATCTTAACGTGTTCCATTATGTGCTTTTGTAAAGTGACTGCCATAGCAGGAGATTGAGCTACAAGAGGCGTAGATCCAAAAACCATGTGTGCCATTATGTGTGCCTCATGCGACTGACCTTCAAAAACAGTAAGTTTTATCTGATCCAGAACATCTATATTCTCTTGAGCTGGATCCTTTGGTACAGCCTCTGGCTCAGGTGTGCGCTTCAAAATTCTGTCTATATCTCTAACGCCCAAGGCCTCATACATATCCCTGAACACTTCATACAGATTATGCATATCAGGGGCTGACGTGGCTAACTGCATTTTGGTCTGCGCCAAAGATATCCTCTGTGCCTGACTAAATACATTCGGATTAGATACAGGTAAAACATCTACCCTATCATCAAAGTCCTCTCGTCTTATACTACCATCAACCCCCGTAATACTATACGGATACTCGTCTGGTAAAAACTCGGACATTACCTTGGATAACAGCTTGAACTCCAGCTTCATCGCATAATGTAATCTTTTGTGTACAGCTGACATGACCCGTGAGCCCTGTTCCAACATTGCTATAGTGGTGCCCACAGCTGCCTGCTGATTACCATCGCCTACTTTCAAGTCCGTTATGGTAGCGAATCGCTGTCCCGCATCAACTACAAAGCCTAACAAACTCATCAAAGTCTGGTCAGGGCCCTTGAACGGCAACGACATTAAACTTGCTTTTATATCACCACCTGGAGCATCTACATCTCTAAACTCTCCAGGCTGTAAGGGCTCGTCATCATCTCTGATCCGTAGGCCGCGGGCCTTAAATCCTGCTGGAAGATTAGATAATGTACCAGCATCAATCAACTGCCTCAACGCAGCAGTCGCGGTTCGCGATAAACCACCGATAGTATGTATCAATCCTAATCCATAGAAACCAAAGCCTGGAAGAAACTTATAATGTACAAAATATTGTATCTTTGCCTTTTTCTCATCACCTTCTCTGTAATTCCTGCGAATCGCCAGTATCTGGCCATTATCCTGTGATATTGTCACAACATACGGTATCTTAATCCCTGTCGGCTCACCGTCCTCACCAGTCTCTTCATAACCCTCTAAATCCAAATCTACATGACATTCCAATAACGTACAGTCATAATCAATCTGTGATGGATACATACCATCAATTCTTTCAATCTCATCAGCCAAGGCCCCCGAATCAGATTGAGCTGGCATCACAGGTATGTCCCTGTAAAATCCCGCTACCTGTCTCTTTCTCAAATCATTCAGGCTTAACTTTAAAACCTGTGTGATATTAGGGCACGTCTCTAAATCTGTCGTGTTATACGGTACAATCAAATTCTCAGCTGGAACAAACTTACTTACAGCTCGCTCCAAGTTCTCATCATAATATACCTTCTTGAAGGTACTACCCGCCAGCGGCAAGAAAAATAACATCTGATCTAATTCAGGTGTATACTCTTCCATCTCACAGGTAATATAATAGTTCATAAACTCCTTTACACGTTGAGCTTGATCCTCTTTCTCAGGAGTACTAGATCCAAGCACTGTTGTTCGCACGGGTCCAGTCGGCGGCAACAATTCATTAAACGCTTGAGCTTGGAACTGCGTGGCTGACTCGGCAAGCAAGGGATGCGTGACACCGCTCGCGCCTCTAAAGGGCTGTGATCGTTCTTCGTAACTAAATCCCAACAACTCCAAACCGTTAGCGAAAGCATCTTCCCACTCCTGTCTACCACTCTTGTTCTCATCAAACTCCCCCGTCAGCTCACTGGCTATCCTACCCAGTAAAGCATCAGGCATCTCTTCAGCTAGATTGGCAGAAAACTCTTCAGTCGTGCCTCGTTGATCCTGTGGCTCAAAATCAACGACAACACTTCCATCATCTTCTTCCATAATCTCTACATTCTCTGGCACAGGTCCCATGTCAAGACTGTCAGGCATCTCTATTTCTACTTCAGCCGCTAACTCATCCTCGTCTATCTGAGACGGGACATTTTCCATCATGCTGCCTATTGGTTCTCTTGCCATGTAATTCTCCTTTTAGGTACTATACAACATTCCTATACATTTTAACAGCCCTGTCCTTTAGGCCTATAACACCGCCTTCGGCTTTTGCTTCTGGTGTATACAAATCATAGTTTGGCGGTATTTGTTCTGGAAAATAAGAGTCATAATCTTTTGTAAGACGCGAGCTCTTAGCTTTTTGCATCGTTTCCGCAAATTTTTGTGTTATGTGATCTTCTGCCATAATAGCATTAGCGGTGTCAAAGATAGCCCTGCTATCTCTAAAAGGCATTGTATCAAATATATCTGCTATCTTATCATAATCATAATCTTTTAAAAGAAAATACGAAGATATTTTATTTGCTTCTAAAAGAGGTGAGGCTCTGTTTATAAATTTTTGTCTGTTTTCTTTAGTCATATACAAGTCAAAAACTCTTTTGGCTTCCGATATTAAAGTTTGATTTCGGTCCCCCTGAAGATCTTTTTTGTATTCTTTTATTTGTTTCTTGTTCCATTCATCATTAGGTTTTTCTTTAGCTTTCGCTTCATAGTACGCTAGTTGTGAACGAGAAAAGTCAGAGTCATTTATTAACATCCTGTCTACATAAGCTTTATTAACAATACTTTGTATATAACGATGTTCTGCTTTTGACATTCTTCCTCTTGCCATAACATTTTTTCTTAGCTTTTTAAGATCTTGCCCAGATGCTTTTTGTAACAAATCTGCACCTTTGTGCATCAATTCGTGAGTTAAGGTTGCATTAAAATTATCTTCAAGAATAAGAGGATTCATCTGTATAATGTTAGCTTTTCCTTGATAATAAGCTTGTGACAGGCCTAAAGCATTAGAAGTAGTCTGATCAGACCTTCTTGGTATTTTGACAAAATCAGATAAAGTTCGGCTGTCTCTTAATCCCGCAAGTAAAACTTTGTTGAAATCAAGCTGATTCAATAAATCAAATCCTGCTTCTATGTCTCCAAACTCCACCCCTGTTTGATATGTTCTTGGGACAGGCGGCTTTTTTGCATGAGGATCATCCTGAAGACCTAAATTTTTTTCAAAAGGAGTAAAGGGTTGTTCGCCTCTTTTACGGACCCTTGCAGCTATCATTTTCATCAAAGGACCATCCTGATCATATCGTGTTAAACGCTCATCTGTTTCCCTTCCCTCTTTAGATCGGGCTATTCCTTCTTCTACAGTTGGTCTAAACTTTTCTTTCTCTGCAACCTTCCGTTGCTCTTCAAAAATATTCCTTGTTTCAATAGGGGGCTCGTCTCTATAACCAAAGTAATTAAGAACTCTGTTGACCACTCCTCCAGGTTCCATGTATTGAACGTAAGGCTCTATGCCCCGTGGGACGCGGTTCATGTTGACCGCTTTGTCTTTCAAAGATATCACGCCGCCGTCCTTCATCATAAAATCTGCATCATCAAACTTGGCAGGATCTTTTTTAGCCGCAGGATTTTGTAAAACCTTAGTGCTGCCTTTTGGCCTGTCTATGAGCATAACATAGCTCAAATCACCTACGCCTTCTACAGCATTTTCATATGGTATGTGTGTAAAACCAAGTTCAGCTAAACCTTTAGCGTGCGCTCTCATAAACTTTTTTACGTCCTGTATATCTATTTTTGGATCTTCTCCCAATATATCACTAGCCGTGGTGTACTCACCTCTATGAATACTATACTGCTCTGCTTGGTAATCGTTTAATTGCGTCTCTGTAAATGGTTTACCAGTTTTTGGGTTCAAAAAAGGTTTACTCAAGTCTGCTTTTAAAGGTATAGAACCGCCTAAAGTTTTTCTTGCTATAGGTATGTTTGTTATAGGATCGTACCCTACGTTCCCGCTTACTGGTGGTAGTTTTAGTGTTGCTAAGATCTCATCTCTACTTTGACCTGTTTCTTGCATCGTGTCTTTGATTTTTTTTCTTGTGCCTACACCATAAATCTCATCTATAAACCTATCCCGAGCTGCTCTTGGTGTAGAACCAACATGCGGCCCTAAATCAAAAAAAGATAATTTATCTTTGTCAAATTTAGTAAACCCAGGATCCGTGTTGCGTGTAAAGTGATATACAGGCGTGTCTATTTTACCAAATGCGATAGCCTGTTTCATGGCAGATCTTTGATCTCCTATACCTCTACCACCAGCTATTTCTGTAATTTTAGTATCACCTGCCGCAGCTCGTATTACATCCTTGTAGTCCTTACCACCCTGAACAATAACATTATCATAACCATCTAGCGTGTTTTTGATCCTGCTCATCTGATCAGCATCTTGCTTGAACATCTCTGCCTTCTTAGGGTTCATTTTATCGTTATATTTTTGTATAGGAGTATCCGCCCTTATCAATCCATGCTTGGCAGACATTATCGCTACATCAACATCAATAGGTATGCCCATAGACTTCAAGCTTTGAAACACAGGTCCCAGATAACGATCAATAGCTTTCTTGTCCCCAACATCAGGACACTTAGTATCACTACATGACAAAACCAAAAGACGGCGGCCTTTTTTAGTTTCAGGACTAAATAAGCTTCCTGAACCTAGATTTAAGTCCTGCGTAATGTTAGACCCTCCACTAGAAGGAGGACTTTCCATTTTTGTAATCGAGGGTCCCATGTTAAGATCAGGACCGCCTGACACGGCAAGCATCGGATCATTCGTCCTAGTCATATAGGCACCAATACCATCCACTAAGTTAGATAGTTGCACTTTTGATAATTTACCACCAAGAGCTAACGCTTTTAACCCTGTGCCTGTAAGAGTCCCTATTGTAGGTATTGTATACGAAGCATCCCCCGCAGCTGCTAAGAACTGCATGGCCGCATTAAAATATTCACCTTTGTTAACATTTTCATCAAAAGAAGGAAGAAGCGTCCCTGCTTTTTCTGGATTGGGATATTGTCCAAAATAGTCTGCGATACCCGCAGAAGGTAACAACATACCTGCATAGGCCCCTGTCTTGTATATGTCTCCCGCACTAACATTGGAAGCTCTGTCTCGTGCTTCTAGTCGGGATAAAACAGTCTCGTCCTCAACCGTAAAGTCATCTTCATAATTTATAGGAGCTTTAGCCATCTCTTCCAAGAACCTGTGCTAACTGAGCCATGAGCCGTGGGTCGCGGGTTTGGGTCACACCACCCTGTTTCATAATGCGGTTCATTACCAACATACTTCTGTCAGCAGGTATCTCCTGCATCTCAATAGTGGTCTTCTTCATTATACTCTCTATACCTGGAGACCCACCATACTTTAATGGAATAAACTTCGGCTTAACATAGTTAGTGTCTAATAAATCAATGCCACCTAAAGGCGCATCCGCCAAGCCGCCTTCCATCTCGCTACCACCGAAATCCAACATCTCATCACGCATGGCATCTCTGGGTTCTATATATTCTTCTGGAGGACCCGTCCTGTCTTTGTCTAAAGGATCCATGGCATACGGATCTTCTTCCAACATCCTTACAATCTCATCATACCCCATGTCACTAAAACTTTGATTCTCCATCATATACTGATCGCCAAGATCAGTGCCAGAATCAAAAATGGGAATGTCTTCTTTGTTTGCGTTGCGTACTACACTGTCAGCCATGTTCACCTCAATAATAAGCTCTTACCTGAGCCGACCCATCGCCTTCTTCCCAATCGTCAGTCGGTAGCTGTACAAAATTACCCTGACGATAGCGCATTAAGGCCTGCGTCATGCTATCCACAAGGTCATCATACTCTCCATTTGGAAAAGCTGCAACC
>TARA_R100001480_G_scaffold32705_3_pt1 | contig 12148 bp, 24 predicted proteins | sample TARA_R100001480 | Tara Oceans TARA_R100001480 (sample SAMEA2622212) | marine metagenome | biome: marine biome (ENVO:00000447); feature: mesopelagic zone (ENVO:00000213) & marine oxygen minimum zone (ENVO:01000065); material: "saline water (ENVO:00002010), including plankton... | reverse complement strand
TCCACCATCTTCTGACTTTGATAAGTATTCACCAACATCATCACCAATTTCAATTTCAAATTTGTGAAAGATTCCATGTTGTAGTTTCAGACTTCCATTTGCTTGAACGCTTTTGACAATTCCTTTTTTGATTTCCATTTTAGTTGTTTTTTAAAGTTTGGTTTTTATTGTTTGGTTTGTTTAGTTGCTCCCATTCCTTGACAGATGAATCTATTGGATTGCATTTGCTTCTGGCATCATGCCATTGGTGTTCTTGGGATTCAGCTTCAATTTGTTTTGCTTCATCATAAAGATGTGGATTTCCACCAAATACTTCTTGAACGAATTGATTAAATAATTTTGACATAGTTTTAAGTTTAGTTGTTTAAATTATTGTGCAATATAGTAAATTATTCTGTACTATAATTAATTGAAGATTCTATTTCTTCAACACTATGATGATAAATTTCAAGTTTAGCTTCACATTCATGTGCATCTTGTTTTATGATGTGTTTACACCTTGCCATTAAAGATTCACTATTGAATTGAGCAACACATTTTGTTTCATCATCTTTAGTGTAATATACTTTTATTAGTGCCGCCATTGTTTTAAAATTAGTTTAATGCATTCTTGATTTGTCCACTGCATTTGTTGAAACATCCAATCTGGAAATTCAACATTGTATTCAGTTGACCAATAGACACCATCCTTTTTAATAATGCTTTCATCAATTGTTGTGTATTTCTTTGACAAGAACACAAGTTGATTGCCACCATATTTTATTGCATAAGATTTTTCAGTATCACATCTTTCAACACGCTGATTTTTATTCAATCTTAGTTTCATAAGTGTTTTTTTAGTTGATTAAGAATTTGAAGTTGTGAATCTATTCTTTGGCTAATTGACACAACAGTATCAAGCAATTCTTTGTCTGTTGCTGGATAGAAATATCCTTTTGAACTTGAACAAATTGGTTCACCTTGATTTCTTAAATGATTTATGATTTTACGCAGTCTAACACCTTGCAATCTAAATTTAGTGTTGTTATTAAAACCAGAACAAATCTTTGATCCAGGAATTGCATTTGATTTTCCAATGTACTTTTTTAAACCTTTCATGACTGCTTGTGCAATATGCAATTCTTCATCAGAAAGATTGTGTGTGTTGTCTTCAAAGTTTCTTAACATAACGAATCTTTTATTTTGATCCAGACCATTCTTGTTCTTAAAACCTTCATAGATGCATTGATGTTGTAATAAATAGAAAGATACCTTTGGACAACTTCCAAAGATACCTTCTTGCAGTGTGCTTGTTTCAGCACTTGTTTGATTAAGCAGTTCTTAAACATTATTCTTCGATATTATAGTAAGTCACAACCCAATCTTGACTATACTTGTTTCTAATTTTTTCCATTGTCATGATTGCTTCTTGTTCAGTTTTGCAAAGTTCAATCTGCTTGAACTTGCCACCTTTATAGCTTCCAACAATTTTATACTTGTACATCTTTTCTGGAGTAAGTGATTCTAATTGCTTGGTGATGTCACCAAAAATGTGGTCTAAATTGTACATAATTTCTAATTGATTAGTTGTTAGATAGTTGGTTAATTCTTTTTTTTATTACTTCTTGTGCATCTTCATTTGGATGCTCCCAAAGATAATGTTGTAATAAAATAAGCTCTGCTATTGCAGAACCTATTTCTTCTTCTGTGTAGTTACTCATATAATTTTTGGTTAAGACCACTTATCTTTTAGTCTGAAAAAAGTATCTTTTATTTCGATAGATTTAATTTTTCGTGTACCTACTATCTGATAAATTTGGCTCATCATCATTGATTTTGTTGATGTGGCTTTTTCTATATATTCTTTTCCACCATCTTCAAATCTTACTAACACATCAACATATTTGTAATAAGTTTTAGTATTATCTCTTTCTTCTTTACTAATATACTTTTTCATAATTTATAGTTGTTTAGTTGATTGATTTAGTTAATTGGACTTCAGTTACACACTTATTGTGTTTCTTACAATAATTTAATAATTGAATTGCGTAGGGTATTCTTAAAGAAATTGGGCATCCAGCCTTAACAAGTAATCTCTCTAAGTAAGTAATTTTTTGTTCTTTATTCATAATTTATAGTTGTTTAGTTAAAGGGGCATTAAGCCCCTATTTTATTAGTGTAGTATTTATCAATAAAGTTAACATAGTAAAGAAATGATTCTTTATCCCAAGCCTTAAGACTTTCACTTGGTGTATCTATAAAGTATTCATATTTAGATACAAAAGGATTTGTTGTTACATTTACAATTCTTCTTACTACTGATACTTTAATCTCATTACCTTTAGGAGTAAAGGTGTTAAATGATTTTGATATATAAGTAGTTGCTGAAGATGTTGATTTGTTTGAAGTTAAATTTGTCATTTTGTTTTGTTTGGTTGATTAATATTTTCAAATTTATAAAAAAAGATTGATTGTACAAATAATTAAACAATGTATTTCACAAGTATTTTATCAAATCGCTTTGAAACTATTGCTATTCTTCAGATGTTGGTAAGAAAAAAATGTCTACTCTAAACATAAAAAAGAAGATATGCACTTCTGAATATGGCAATTCTTCAGTTGGATCGAAGTGTCTAATTCCTATTAATAGACCTTTGAAGATGTTGATTGCTATTTCTATTCTCATAGGTTAAAGAATAAGTGTGCAATCATTCCATCTGTAGGATGCCAAATAAATGCTTCAGCAGATTGAACATTTTGTGTGTATCCTTTTAAATTGTGCCAGGCATCAGTTCCAGATAATGAACGCATGAAACGAATCACACAACCTTTCTGTTCATCTATTGTTTGAAATTTGATTTGCTTCTTGTGATGGAAATGTCCTATGTGCCATTCATGAAATTTTGTTTCAGACCACAATTGTTTTTTTTCTGATGCCATAAGCAATGGTAAGTCTGCAATCTTTTCATTGTTCCCATGTGTCAAACCAATCAAGTTCTGACCATATTTAAAATACTTTCTTGGTGTTGCTTCATTATTGATTGAAACATTTTGGTCATTTCTAAACCAACCAATCAGTGAATCACCTAAATAGTATGACCGTTCAAAGTCATGATTTCCTTGAACAATAATCACTTCAACATCAGCCAATTGTTTGAGTTTGTCAATACCTTCAACAATCAATCTTCTTCCATTTCTGAATGTCTTCATCCATCGCAAGTCTTCATCTTGTGGTGTGTTGTTTGATGTGGTGTTTTCTTTTCTGTCAGAATTGAAGAAATCATTTCCAACTGGAAAGACTATTTTTTGAATATTGTGTGCAGATGCTTTTTGAATAATGTCATCTATTGCAGAATGAAATCTTTTTGATGCAATCTTTGTGTCATAGTCTTCACCAGTTTCACCATTCCAACATAACTTTCCAAAGTGCAAATCAAAGATGTTGACTTCAAGCATTTGTCCAATACCTTTGAATGACTTGCGTTTTATCTTCTTAGGTGAATGATTGACAAAATCTTGATGTAAGTCTTCAAGAATTCTTTTTCGAGTCTGTATGGCTTTATTTCTGACAAGTGATGCTTTGACTTGAAATAGTTCTTCAGTCACCATTTGACCATCTATTTGGGCAGAAACTTCCCATTTATTGACATTATATTTGTCAACATAATACTTTTTCAAATCAACTTCAGCAACATCAAGAAGTTGTTCAAGTGTTTTAATCCTGGAACTTGATTTTGAAACTATGTTTAAATGTTTCTTGTTTTCAGAACTTTCAATCTTGTCTGACTGCAACATTGTTTTTAGCAAGTGCAGTTGTTGGTTTTTTGGAAGTTTTCTGAATTCTTGTATGTATGGTCTAATTGCTTCAGACCATCTTGGTCTGAATTGCATTAGTAAAAAGCTACAATGTCACTTGCAGTTGTTCCCCTTGAATATACTTTTTTTACTCTGATCCATTCAAGATATGAACCATCTTGCACATTTTTTAAGGTAATTGTTTGACCATCTGTTGTGTCAATTTTTAAATCACCACCAGTTCCAACATACAACTTTGCATCCTTTACATCTAAGTCATTTGAATCACTTTTTGTCACTGGTGATGCAATGCTTCCAGATTTGTTTCTGTGTGCTTTCTTTTTTTCGCTATCTGTTAAAGCCATAGTTTATTTTTTACAACATTTATTTTTTGTTTCAAAGAATGAAAGACATAGTGGAAAAACTGCAACCAATGTGAACACAACAACCATCCATGACAATTCATGTGATTGTAGATAATTAGAAACAACATACACTAAGACACCACTGATTGTTCTTTTTGCAGACCATTTTTTGTTTTTGTCTTTCAATAAGTCTGGTAAAATTCCAATCGCATCTTTTAAAATATTAATGTTCTTCATCTTTGATTTTATCAGTTACAAAGAAGTTGATTAAATCATCAATCCTTCCAAAAATACGCACTGCTTTTTCTGATTGAACATAATTAAATATAACTTTCAAGAAAGCCATCAATCCAACTACAATTTCAAGAATCATGTTTGTTTCCATCTCTATTTTTTTAGTATAACCAAAGAACATCTTGTGGCAATGTATTGTCACAATCTGCATGAATAAAAGTTTTTGCAATTCCTATTCTGGTGAATCCAGCCATCAACAATCCATCTAATATTCTAAGTCTATGATGTGAAGATGTGCAAACGATGTCAACTGCTTTTCCACGCAAATGACTTGAATTAGGTTTTCCACCAGCTTTTGCATTTTGTTCTTCACTTCTCCATGATGAAGATATTTTAAATGGACAATCTGCAATGATTCTTGCTTCATCTAACATAAATAAAAGTTCTGTGTCCATCTTATCAAAACAATTTACCTGGCCACATACAAATTCTTCTTTTTTAAAGTGTTTTAATTCAGCCATTCTTAGACATTATCTTTTTAATATTATATATCAAAACAGAACACAACACAAGTATTGTCAGAACACTTTCAACATCCATTAAAGGAACTGAAATTGCACACACATTAACCGTATTAAAACTGACTAATTCATTGATTGTGTTTTTCATTTCTTTTCTTCAAGTATATGTCCAACAATTGCTTGTTTATTTTCTTCTTTTCTTGATTGCTTTTGCAACCTTTTTTCCTTCCAGCCATTAACAACAATTCCAGTTTGAAAGTTTGTTGTAACCTTTTTGTGAACCAGAAATTGTCAAACCACCTTCAGAATATGTTTGTGTTTCTGGGAACATATCTGCACCACTATTTGAATTGTATTCTGGAAATAGTGATGAATTGTTCATCATGTATTCAATCAATCTTTCAGTGTAGAATTGTGCATTGCTTCTTTCAATGTCAACCAAACGCATCACTTCTCCTTGTGAAAGTGCAGTAATATTATCCACATTTCTTGAACCGATTGTTCCATTCAAAATCTTTCCTTGTAAATAAGGATAAAAGTGAACCAATGTCCATTTTAATGTTGCCATTTGAACATAATCTTGAAGAAGTGTTTTGTAATTACCAGCAATAGTTCCAGCAGTTATGTCTGTTTTTAGCTTGTCAAACAATTCAGTTCCAAGAATAGGTTGTATTTGTGAATCTTGTGCTTGAATAATTGATGGCAATAAATCCTTTTCATCAATTGAACCATCAAGATGTGAATAAGCTTTGATATATGTTGCATCTATATAGATGACTTGTGATGGTAGTGCCATAGTTTTGTTTTTAGTCTTTCATAAATGGTGGATTCACCTTTGCATGGTTTGGCATATCGTAAGGTGCAACTGCTTCTGATCCTTTTTGTCTGATAAATGGATTGTTTCCTACTCTTATTTCATTGTCAAGACCTTTGGATGGCATGAATGTCCCATCTGGATTTCTTTTTCTGAAATATATTCTACGCATCCAACCATGTCTGCAATAACAACCACCTTTGTATTCAAACAAATCATATCTTGATTGACCTTTCATTGCAAATTCACCATTGACTGCATCATCTGACATCTTTTGAATGTCTTCAAATGTCCATTCAAGACCTTGACCAGACCATTCCATCATGATGTCACAGAACTTTCTTGATTTGTTGCCAGGTTTGTTTGGAACATTGTTTGTTTTTTGATAGTAATATCTGACTTTGTAAAGACCGACATCAAGTTGTGATTGTGCATCTGCATCAGCCATTGATTTTGTTGGCATTTTATTAGCAAATTTGTGCATATTTTGTTGCACATTTTCAATCTCTTTGACTTTTCTTTTTGCCCAATCAAAACCAGTTTCACCACCCCACAACAACCACGCTATTTTACCAGCACTTGGATAGCCTTCATCACCTTTTTTAAATCCTTTGCCTTTTTTCACTGATGCTTCATGTCTGCTAAAAAATGAATACATTCTTTTTATTGTTTCAACAGAAAGATTTTTGCCATTCATGATGTCTCTTGCACGAGCAACACCAACTTCTGTTCCACCTCGACCAAATTCTTTTCGCATTTCAAGACCTTTTTTCGCTTCAGCCATCATTCTTTTTGTTGGCTTTCTGTCTATGTCATCAATGGTCTTTAAACTTACTTCAGATGCTTTTTCATCAATTAACAATTCCCATGCATTATCATCATTCTTTTCTGCACATTCTTCTAATTTTGAAAGAAAGTATGCAGACATTTCATCTGTCAGTTTTGGTCTTTCATCTTTTTTTTTTGATGACAATTCTTGAAATGTTGCAACTGGTGTTTCACTGAAAAAACCTTGTGCAATGTCCATTGGAAATTTCAAGAACTGATTCATGAAGACAATTGCTTGTTCTTGTGTCAATGTTCCATCTTTTACTTTTGCAATCAAGTCAAGTGTTGGTTCAATATGGTCACCAGTCATTGTTGGAATTACTTCTGTTGCAACTTCTTCATTAATTGTTTCTGCTTCTGTATCTGCAAATTCTGTCTTGAACATATCAAATGGCTTAAAGAACAATTGAAGATTTACTTCGCTTTCAGCCATTAACATTTTTAATGCATCAATTATCACATCTCTAAATGGATCGACAACCGTTTGTTCAAACAAAGCAGATGCAGTTTGTAATTCTTCAGCATTGTTTCCAAGACCACCACCATCAGCATTCACACCAAACAATCTTGGTGAAACAACTCGATTTCCAACCATTATTTTGTTGGTTATTTCAGTTGATAAGAATTGAAATTGCTTGTCTGCATCTGACAATGGAACTGCTTGAATGTCTGGTGTTGTATCTCTACCATCTGAAAAAGTACATAAAAACTTTCCAGCATTTCTTGAACCAGAAAGTTCTGCTTCAATAGTTCTTTTTATGTCTTCTCTCTTTTCCCTTGCTGGAATACCATTTGCAAAGTTGATAATGAATGATGGAGCAAGACCATTTTCAATTTGTGATAAATGAAATTGAGCAACATTAACATCTAATTCAACATAATTCCATGCACCAATCCAATCTGGTTTTGGATAGTAATATGAACCAACAGAATTCATTTTAACACATAAAACTTGATTTGGATATGTTGCTTTTTCATGTGGATTAAATGCTCTGTGTTCTGTATATTTTGCTCTTGAACCAGCTTTCCAATCATGTGAATGATAATACCATTCAACATTTCCATCTTCATCTGTATGTCCAGAACGCATTGTTTCAAATGGCAATACTTCCATTTCAACAATTTCTGTTCTGTCAACTGAATATGTTAATGAAATATAGAAACCACCATGAAGTTTCAAATCCATGCACATCAATTGAATGTCATTCTTTCCAATCTTGTGGTTTATTAGTTTATTGAACTTTAACCAATCTTCTGGATGTTGTTCTTTGTTGTCTGCATCAATTCCACCACCATAAATCCAGGCAGCAATTGAATTGACTAATGCGTTTTGTGTGGCTGAATTTTGATATAATTGGATTGTATGTTGTGGAAATAGATTGTCCATTCCATACCAAATAAATTCTGAACCTCTTTTTTCTATTTCTTGTGAATCAGTCAATGAATAACTTGAACCCATTGAGCCAAACATATATTCATTTGATGGTGTTTTCTTTTTAGCCATTGTAAGAAATTGAATTTGAAATTATTGATTTAGTCACACCACTTTCAGAATTTTGAAAATAATCATTCACAAAGTTGTCATTGTGAACAAGTGCAATTCCATTTGCAACTAAACCATTAATCAATGAATCATCAGAACTTGTTGCACCAAGTTGACCAAGATAAACTTCATAATCAAACAATCCAGTTGTTTCTATGTTGATATGATAATCACCAACATAATCATCAAGATATATTTTGAATTGAAGAGCTCTTGGGTATTTTGATTCTGTAACATTATAATACAATAATGACCAATAATCTTTTTGACTTAATTGATCAATCAATTTTATATAATAATTAAAACCAGTATAGTCAGAATTAAAGTTTGGTGTGTATTGTCTTGTTAATGAATTTTCAACTCCAAAGTTTGAAATGGTGTTTGCATATACACTTGAATAAACATCAAGTGAAAATACATTCTGATAGCCATTTGAACTTCTAAGATGTAGCATCTTTCTTTTTCTTTTTTGGTTTGTCTTGTTCCAGATATTGTGGATATTCAGCAATTAACCTTTTCATTGTTGCTTCTGAAACAACTTCACTTAAATAGATTTTCACTCTACCTTTGTGAATTACATGACCGATAAATTCTTTTTTTATTTTCATAATTTAAAGATATAAAAAAAGGTGATGGAACAAACCACCACCCTTTTTAAATTAATCAACCAAACTAAACTAAATTTGTGCAGTGTTGTATGTTGTAGCTGACAATGTTAATGTTCCACCAGACCATGATTTGAATGGTGAAGTTGTTGTCAAATTGTATGCTGGAAAAGGTTCTGAACCAATCATTTGCAATACATATCCAACATAGTCTGTGAATGCTACATCACCACCATGTGCATATGTTCCACCATTTACACTTATGCCATTGTCAACACCAGCAAGATAATAAACACCATTGTTGTCAAGGATAATTGCTTGAAATACTGATTCAACTACATTCTGCATTCTTGCCCAAGATTCTTCTGAATCATGACTCATGTGCAAGTCAAGTGATTGTTCATAGTTTATTGCACCACCACCACCAGTTGTTATTGTCTGATTGAATGATGATGTTTGTCTGTCAAGACTAAATTCAAAAAAGTCTAATGATCCAGCAGTTGTGATGTCTGAAACTGCACCAGTTGTTGCAGATGCAGTCACATCTGTGATTCTGTTTGCATCATACCAATTTGCAAGATATATTTTCTTAATTCCACCTACTTGTCCTTGACAAAAATGTCCACGACCAGATGCGATTAAACATGACATATGCTATTATTTAAAGGTTAAAATGAAAGGTGACTTTCATCACCCTTCAATATACTAAACGAAATATTTTTGGTCTGCTCCAACTCCAATTGCACAACCAACTGCAAAACGCATTGTGATTCTGTAATTGTCTGAACCATCTAATGGTGTCATGTCAATTGCTTGTGCTAATGAATCAGAATCTTCTGTTCCAATACCAACAAACAAGTTGTTCTTAGATGAACACATTGCATCACCAGTTGGAATACCTGGACAAGATACAAGTTTATATCCCAAGAATCTTGTTTGGGGAGCATTCGCAACTGCTGAATTGTAACCATCACCAGTTTGTCCAACTGCAAGATTGTATGCAGAAATAACTGATGGATTCACATAAATGTTTGTGTTTTCAAAATCACCTACAAGTCCAGCTGGCATTGCAGTGATAATTTCTTGAAGACCAGCAAGAACCGTTGCACTTGCATCAATTGGATTTGCTAATGCAGTCGCTGCACCGATGTCTGCTGATAAGTGTTTGAAACCATCAAACGCTGCATATCCAGTTGCACCACCTACTTCACCATTCCAAATTGTGTTTTCAATGTCTGCTTGTACATATTTTGCAACATATAAAAGAATTGCATCAGCAAAATCATCTGGCACACCAGAATTGATTGAATATGCATCACCTTGCCACCAAGTATTGAAATTCTTTTTACATAACTGAAGATTTACCATTTGGTCTGTAACCGTTAAAATAGTTTCATCTAAATCAGTTGTTGCAGTTGTGTCAAAATCACAAGCTGCTGGTTTGATAAGTGCTGCTTCACCACCAACTGCCCCGAAAGACATTACTGGTATAACTGCCTTATATCGAACACCATCAATCAGTGTTATATTTCCACCATGTAAAGTTGGAGCAGAAACAACTGCTGCATGAATATATGGTAAAGCTAATTCACCAGCATAAGTTGGTGTATTTAAAACGGGATTTGCCATTGTTATTTGTTTTTAATTTTGTTAAAGATTGCAAATACTCTATCGTCTGTAGATAGTTCTGTTTTCACTTCAGTCTTTGGTTGTGACTTTGGTGTGTTTTTAAATGTTTTTGTTGCAGACAACTTCTTCACTTTTTCAAGTTCTGTGTTGTGTGCTGATATTAAATCTGCAATCTTCAAGTCAATTGCTTCTGTAATCATTTTCCCAAGTTCAAAACCATCTTCTTTTGTCATGTAACTTGACAAATCAATTTCTGGTGTTTCAACTTTTTCTTCAGTTTCTTCTTTTTCTGATGACAAGTCTTCTTCAACTGCGTCTTCTGATGCTTCTGGTGAACGCAAAGTTGTGATTTCTCCATCAACAACTTCTATGACTGCACCATCTTGAAGTTCATATGTCCCAGATGGAAGTGCCATTCTTTCATCATCTTCACCAACAACAAAAACCATTGATCCTTCTTCAAATCTGTCTGATTCTGTTTTGATAGTTGTGCCATCAACAAGATAGGCTTCAGCCATCATTTTTGTTTCTTCAGAAAGTTCTTCAGTCATACCAAGAAGACCTTTCATTTTTTTGTAGATGTTTTCCATTTTTAGTTTTTTGAATAGTATTTCCGTAAGTTAATAGATGTTATTTAGTTTTTTTCCTTTCGCCTTCTAAGATTGCCTTTGCTTTAGGCACAACTGAATATGCAATTGTTCTGTTTTTAATTGCTGCACACACCTTTTGTGCAGTTTCTTTGTTTCCATATTCTTTCATCATGTCATTGATGCAAGTGTCCCAAGGATAGTCAGCCAGGTATGTTGTTTCTGCTTCAACTATTATATCTTTTATTTTATCAAGTTGTTCAGATTCATCAGAATAGTTCATTGTTTTTCCACACATCCATGTGCCATCTGGCATTTGATGTTCGAACCCATCTGCACAATCTTTGTTCTTTCTAACTTTTGCAAAATTGTTTAGTTTGTCAGTGAAGAAACCTTCAATGCTAAAACCAAGAACTTCACCTTCTTTGACTTTGTTCCATATTTCATCATTGTCAACACGCATTGTCACAAACCATGTTCCAATTGGACAATGTTCAAAACCATATTTGACTGACTTGTCAATCTCAAATTCTTTAATCCATGATTCAACCACGCATAAACCATCAATGTCTTTTTCATGTTCAAGTGTAGCTGACTGCAAATGATTTCTTTTCATATACAATTCAGATGCTTTCTTAATTGTGTCTTTTGAGAAGTAAACATAATAATCAGAACCATCATCTGCCAATCTAAATATCTGTTTGTTTGGAATTAATGCTGGTGCAATCAGAAGCCTTTTGTCTTCATCAACTTTTGCAAACTTTAATTCTTTTTTTTGTTTGCTTAATGCAACCCAGTATTCATCAATTGCTGGATCTTCAACAAGACTAATGGCAAAGACACCATCTTGTTCATCTTTTTCTTCTTCTGAAATAATTAGTTCTACAATTTTTGTCATTTTCTTTTTTTTAAAGTGTTGCTTTTTGTTGAATCATTGTGTTAATCTGTTGTGAATTTGTCACTTGTTGTTCTACCACAAACGCTTGAATTGGTTGTGTGTTTTGGTTAAATTGTGCATTAAATTGTTCTGTTATTGATGGAATGTCTGATAAGTCAGTGATTGTTTCACTTTGTGTAGCAGAACCACTTGGAATTGATTCACCACCTGGAGCAGATAAGTTTACTGGTTTTTCTGTTTTAACTGCTAATATTTCTTTTACATTTTTTAAACCAGTGGCAAGTGTTAGTGCAGCAGACACATAAGACAATGGTGGTGGTGCAGATGCTAATGCCATGTTTACTGCTTTA
>TARA_R100001480_G_scaffold40919_1_pt1 | contig 12259 bp, 24 predicted proteins | sample TARA_R100001480 | Tara Oceans TARA_R100001480 (sample SAMEA2622212) | marine metagenome | biome: marine biome (ENVO:00000447); feature: mesopelagic zone (ENVO:00000213) & marine oxygen minimum zone (ENVO:01000065); material: "saline water (ENVO:00002010), including plankton... | reverse complement strand
TCCACTTACTGCTGCTACACTTCCAGCACCAGTATCGTATTGAACATACTTGAAGGTGTTTCCAGCTGCATCCATGCCTTTTTGACCGACCATAAATGTAGCTGTATCACTAACTTCAGTTTTGTCCATTCCAGTAATATAAGCCATAATGTTTTCTCCTTATTATGCTTGTATGACGCCTTGTCTTGCTCTATTTGAACAGGTCATATTTCCTGCCCAAACAACTGGCAATACCATTGCGTCTTGGTTAACAGAAGCCTTCTCACCTAAAGGAGAAAATTCTCTACCTTGAGCTGAACGAAGGAATAAATAGTCCGTATTTAAGAAATACATCTTATTACTTGGACATTGGTCATCAAAGAACACAGGTGCGTTCATAAACATTAAGTTCATAAACCCTGCACTAGCATTGTCATCACTTGTAAATCTTTGGTTAGTCTGTAAAGAACTCCAATAGAAATTAAAGTAATTTGTATCTGCTACAATACAATCAGGAACATCAGCTCCTCTTGTAGTGTCTAGCCATAAAGTGTTCATTGCTGTTTGTATAGTTGTAGCACTAGCTGTAGGAGCTCCTGCTGCAGCACTAAAATCATACACTTTATTTTGCCAGAATGTGTAAGTAGTAGAGTTAATACCACCAACTGTGTTTCCGACTGTACCAGGAACTATCAACTGTAATCCACCTAGTTCTTTACCATCTGTACCAGTACCATCAGCATACAAAGATGTAGCCATAGTATTGTTCAATGTTTTCTCTAAGTTTCTTACTCTTGATTTAAGCAAGTTAAATATTGCTTCTTTTCCTGAGTTTTCGACCTGTTCTAATCCAGATATAACCACATTACCAGCTAATTGCTTATAATTAAACTCAGCTGCTGTGAATACATTAGATGTAGATGTGTCTAATACTTCGTAACCACTATACCATTTTGCAGTTGAGTTAGTTGCGTATTCTAATTCTTGCACAATGGTTCTTCCAGTAGCTACTTGCTTGTTGCCTTTTGCATCAATATGACGAAGTAAGGCATTACTATTTGTTACGTTATCTGCTAAGGTTTTTGAATAACCAGCAAGAGTAGTAGTAACGATTTCAGTAAATGTACTGTTAGGCGAAGTTGCCATAATATACCTCTCTATAAGTTAATGTTATCCCACAACTCATCTAGTTACCCCTGCTTTACTAATTGATTCCATTAACAATGCATCTAAATCTGTAGCTTTAACAGAACCTGAAGGTGGTGCAGTAGCTGTTCTAGGTCGAACTTTTTTAGCCTTTTCAACTGCTGCCTTTCTTCTCGCATCTTCTTCAGCTTTGGCACTTTTTCTTTGTGCATCTAAAGATTGTTTATACAATTCATCATCTAATCGTACAGCTTTAGCATAAGCATCTTCTAATCCTTTTGCTTCTCCTGCATCAATTAAATTACCCATTTTAACTCTTAATTTGTCAAAATGAGGATATTTTAAATTGCCTTTATCATCCTTAGTACCAGCAAAACCATTGATTTGAGCTTCAGTCTGTTGTCTAGCAGATTGCAGATTTTGTCGTTTGAACTGATTTAATTCTGCAAGGATTGCTTGATTTTGTTGTTGTAATTGGGTGATTTGAGGGTCGGAATCATTCCAATCCCCAGTTTCTTCGATTGATGAAAGGTCAATACCATAACCTTGTGCTAATTGCTTGAGTGCCATTTTTGGGTTATTTCTGAGTGCCATATCTGCATTAAGTAATCTGGAGATATATTCGGCTTCTCCTACACCACTTGCTGCGATTTGCTGTCTCATTGGAGCTATAACTTTGTCTAATGATTCAAAACTTTTGCGTTGTTGGGCTACTTCTTGCGTCTTTCTAGTGTAATCTGCTGTCATTTCTTTATCTCGCTTTAGCATATACTCCTGTGCATCACGAGGTAAATCCTTGAACTTGCTTCTTACTTCTTCTGACCAGTTTTTTGGAGCTTCTAGTGGGGGTTCTTTCGAATCCTCTCCATCAACATGAGCCACTACAGCATCATCAGAAGGTTCTTCTGTAGAATCTTGAGGTTCTGTTTCATTTTCAGGAGCTACCTGGTCTAATGAATCAGATTCAGATTCTTCGGAATTAGTTTCATCCACTTTTTGTGGAGTGTCAGGTTGAGGAGCTTTTTTAGCTTCCTCTGGTGTGGGTGTTTCTTCAGTCGGTAGTGCTTGATTTATTGCACCTTCCAAAACTGCATCTAAATTTGGTGCTTTTTCTGGTGCTGATTCCTGATTAGGAGTGCTTTGTTCTGTCATATTATCCTCTTTTATTGTTAATCATATTATCCCAAAATTTAGGTTTTGCAGAACTTGTATAATCGTTCCCACATTGCCTAACATTGTGTTTCCTCTCATGTTCTCTTACTTGAGAACGACTGCTTATCACAGATTTGTCGATTGGAGACACAAATTCTTGTATATCACCCATAACTTGGTGTGATTTTGTTCTTTTTGTACTTTTAATTACTTTATAATTACTTTTAGTCCAGTCAATATTATCGTAGTTATCTCTGTAACTCATCTCTTGCTTCCTTATTCATTTCTTCAGCTATTTTCATATCACTTTCTAATAATGCTAATTCTTTCTTTGCATTAGCCCTTGCTTGGCTTGATTGTGCTTCTGTCATTACTTTATTACCAGATGTTCTTTCTCTTGCTTGTATATCTGCTAGTTTACCTTGTTGTTTTAACTCTTCTTTAGCCATTTCTGTTTGCATTTTCTGTGCAGCAATTCTTTCAGCTTCTGAAGGTTGTGGACCAGCTTGTAATGCTTGTTGAGCTTGTTGTGTTAGTTGTGCTTCTGTTCTATCTATCACATCTTCAAAAGTTCTACCTACTTTCCATGCACCCATTAAAAATCGTAATGCTTGAAATGCTAATGGTGTTAGTGCAGGTGATTGATTTGCTATACCTATAGCTTGTTGTAAATATGCACCAAAAGATGATAAAAACTCAATTCTAGTCTTTTTTTCTTCTTCTTCATCTGTAAAAATTGTAGCATCTGATTCTATATCTATACTATATCCTCTTAATTTATCATCACGCATTATTTGCATCATTTCTGGGGTTATAGTAAGAGCTGTCATAGCTGCTAAAGTTTCTGGTTCATAGTGTTCTGCTATAATTTCTGCTTTTAATCTAAATAAATCTCTTATATATTCAGCTATTTCAGATTGTTTTTTACGCATACGCATACTACCAAACTGTGCTTTTAATTGCTGTGCCGTAGCTGTTTCACTTGCCTTTGTAGAACCTCTAATAATGTCTGATATGCCTGTTATTTGGTAAATTGTATCTAATATTTGGTTTCTCTGTTGATATAAACCAGATAAAACTTGTGCAATAGGTGCTATATCTTCTTGTTGAAATACAGATTGTAGTCCACCTTTTGCTGCTAATTGTGCAAAATTTTCTGAAGGTACAAAATCATTGTCTCCAGCATCTGCTAAATGTGATAATTCTGGTACAGAAGCATCATATATACCCCTTCTTTTTAATCCTTCTATTAAATTACTTATTCTTGTTGTAATTCTATCTAGTTCATCAGCTTGGTCTTGATACAAAGTAAATTCTGGTATAGGAACATTTGTTTCATTTGTTCTTATAGCTACTAATGAATCAGGGCATGGGAAAAAATTTTCTAGTTCATAAGGGTCATCATCTTCAGCTAAGACTTCATTGTACCCTTTTGATATAAAAAATCTTTTACTGGAATATTTATCCCAGATTTCCCATACCTCTGCTCTGGAGAATATCTCAGAATATTCTTCTTGATAGCCTTCTGTAGGCTCTGGAGACCAGTTTAAAGGTATATCTTTAGCATTTTTAAAACCTTTTTCTATTAATTCATCTCTAGTTAATAAATGCCTTCTTGCCTTCCAATATACATCTTCTGGTCTTTTTGCAGGACTTTCTCTGTAATCTTCCCAATTTACATAATCAAAATAACATCTTTGGTCAGCTATGCGTTCTTCTTCTTGGTCTATCATAACCATATTGCCAAATTCATCTAAAGATTCTACTTGTATCTTTTCTTTTACAAAAATAGGCTCATATACTACCCAAACTACACCTCTACCAGGTAATAAATAATCTTCTATTGCTGCTTTTATAGGTTTATCTGCTGAATATACCTCATTACCATATTGTAATGCTCTTTCTAGTACAATAGCTACTTGTCTTGTTATAGGGTTATTGTCGCTGTATCTTCTACGCACATCTGCTTTTGGCATACGAGCAAATAATGCACCTTTCATAGTTTCTGTGTTAGACCATAGAATATTAAATTGTTTACTTAACCCAGTACCATATCCATCTGTTTCTCTTTCATCTCTGTATCGTGCTACAACAGCTCTACCTCTTTCTCTCCAATCTTTTTCTGATTGGTCAGAGCTATCAAGTTCCATCTGCCAGTATTGTGCAGTGCCTTGTAGTTTTACTGTTTCATCTCTAGTTTCTGCCATTAATTACCCATCATCATTTGATTTTTAAGCATCTGTAATCTCATAATTTCTTCATCTATTTGTTCTGGTGTCATAGGTGTTCCCATAGGACTTATTTGTTCTTGTGGTGTCATAATAGGTGCTGCACTATCCATAGGAGGTGCTAACATAGTGCCTGTTACATCATTAAATTGAGACATATCTGCATCAGGTGGTATTACTGTAGGACCTGTTGTATAATCAGCAGGAAATTGAGATTCTGGCATTGCTGTATTGTTATCTGCCATCATCATATTATTATTACCTCGTAGACTTTGAGACATCATCATTCTTTCTTCTTCTTCTGTCATGGGTCTGTTATACATTCCTGAGTTAATTGCCATTATATCTCCCTATCCTTTTTTATTTTTTTTATTTTTTGATGCTATAATTTTTTTCTTTAGTGCTGTAGGTAAATTTTTTTGCTTACCTTTTAAAGCTCCATTCATAGGTTTTTTTTTACCATATGCCATATTATATCCTTTTTTCTGGTTTATTGCGTTGTTCTCTATCGTGCATATCCATCATTTCATCTAGTGTTGGAGTACGCAGTAATTCTTTCATAATATCTGGTTCTTTTTCTTTTGGTTTTATATTTTTATACGACATAGCTAAATACCTAAAACTATCACTACCATGTGATGCCCAATTATGTAAAGGATTTCTTTTAAATACTCTTTTCACATCATCCCATTCTCTTTGATAATTTCTCAAAGCATTAATGCCATTTTCACATCTCTTAACATCAAAATAACAATTTTGCAACAATAATCGTACAGCATTAATTCCATCATCAACTTTATGGTTTGGTACTATGCGTGGTCGTCTACCCATATTGATTAAAGTTTCTGCTCTAGTTCTACCAGTTCCAAGCTCTCGTACTTTAGCATCATGAGGTAAATAATCATCACCCCAGTATTCTATTTGCATTTCATCCATTACTTTTACATAGTGGTCTAATCCAACTCCTGCACTTTCATAATAATCAAATATTCTTATCTCACCCATAGTAACTTGGAAAAACCATAAAGCACAACTATCCGATATTCCTAAATCCCATGCTACATGAACAGGTAAGCTAGGGTCTCTTTCTACTTTTGTAATTCTACCTTCTTGTTCTGCTTCTATAATTAAATTACCATAGTAAGAACCTTTAATGGCAGCTGCCCAAGAACATTCAAATTCTTGCATATATTCATCTTCACCCATTTGTTTTTTTGCTGCTTCTAATTCTTTAGCATCTACTACTCCTGTTTCACTTGCACGATAGATTGCTCTATGCCATTCGCTATCGTGTTTTGCATCTTCATATAATTGCCAGAATTGATTTCTACCTTTTGGTGTACCAATAAATATTGCCCAACCTTTTCTATCGGTTAACGCAGGTCTTATCACTTCACTCCACATTCTAGGAGACATATCAGCATATTCATCCATTACACAACCATCTAAGAATATTCCTCTCAAAGCATCTGGGTCATCTCCTGCACCATACAATCGGATACGACTACCATTAATTAAATCTACTCGTAGTTCGGATTGATTTACTTTAGTACCAGGAATATCTTTTGTATAATATAATAAATAATCCCAAGCCACAGCTTTTGCCTGTCGATAGTATGGAGCTATGTATGCAAACCTACCATCATTTCTTTCTGTTTTTATTTCTAATGCGTGTCGTAATATTTCTGTAATTGCATACACAGATTTACCCCATCTTCTATGAGACACACAAATTTTAAATCGTTTATTATTTTTATGTAAGTCTGCTTGTTGTGGTCTGGGTGTGTAAGGAATAGTTATGTGCATAGGGAACAGATTACCATTTCTTACACGACCAGTATCGAGCTGTAAGTTTACTTGGTGGAGAAGTATCACATTTATGTCTAGCTCGAAAACTTTTTCTTCTGTCAGGATTATTTTTTTTAATACTCATATTAGGGTCGCCAAATCGTATAAGTTTTGTTTGTCCATTAGCTCTTGCAAGTACAGCAAATTTTTTACTTTTATTTGGAGTTCTTTTTGGTTTATTATAACCAGAAAATCTTTCACCCCTATAGTCTATACTCATGCCTTTTTAGCTTTACTCTTTGCTGTTTTAGATAAGTCTTTAAAGTGAAATAATTTAACACTAGTTTTACCATGTTTCTTACCAGAGTGTAAATCTCCGTTAGGCATTTTATGTGTATTGCCTTTAAATAAAGAACCATCTCTTTTATAATGTTTTACCCCTTTCATTATGCTTTTCTTTTTTTAGATTTTGTATTTTTATTACCCATGACTATTCTTACTTTTTTCTTCATAGGTTTCTTGGTCATCTTCTTACTCATTTTTCCATATCCATATCCTGGCATATTATTATCCTTTCTTTGTTTTTTTCTTTTTAATTTTATTTGCAATTTTTTTAAAAATACCTTTTGCTGGTGAACCTTTACTTCCTACTTTACGCATCTTCTCACCAGAACCTGCTGCTATGCGTTTGCGTTTAGCATGAATATTAGAATATAATCCTCGTCTAGCCATTTGTTATTTTCTCCTGTATTATTTCTGCATCAATCTCTTTTTTATTATCTAAATTAAAACTAACTGTAATATTATTTGGTAGTCCTTCATGCTCCACAGTTTCTCTAAAACCACCCTTCGTCTTTGCTAAAAATATTGCCGAGATAGTATCCCCCTTCATAGCTTTCTTATACAACTGACTACCAATAGACATTACCATCTTCTCCTTACCAGCATCTAACTCATGCCTAAAATATTTTCTTAAAGTAGTAACATCACAGTTCATTAGCTTCGCTATCTGGTCCTGATTCAATCCAAACCCAACAGCTAATTCTACCTGCTTCTTATTCTCCTCTGTAGGTTCAAACTTTGGTCTGCCTTTCATCCATATCTCCAATACAGTTATACACACATATAATTAATTTAATCCCTTATGTCAAAACCTTTTTTGTTTTTTACTATTATGTAGAACCGATTATGGGTAGTTGGGATGTGTTTGATATATGCCTTTAGATTAGCACCAGTACTACCCCACATCCGATAATTTAAAAAAAAATCTAAAAATAAAAATCTCTATGGGTCCCACTATAGCTTATAGCTTATACATATAAATATTTTACATTAGAACAAATCAAGAACAAATATATTATAGAACAAATAGAGAACACCAGGAACTAGAACATATAGAGAACAAATACTTTCCATATAATCGCTATACAATGCCATTGAATATATAATGCTTATGATTGTATCATATATGTTTAATGTTACTCTATGCTTATTATATCGCTGTTAAAGTATTGGTAAGAACAGAAAGAGAACAAAGTAGCAGCTACTTGCTCTTATTCTTTTTTATAGAGGGTTTAACATCTTTATTAATTATAAATGCCATATACCCTATTAAACCATAACAATCCTATATAATATATATTTTAACTTTAACTTTATATTTAAATAGCATACTTCAAGCATAAGTTTAGCATATGCGATTGCATAACTAGAATATGAGTTTTTAGCATAGTTTAGAAATAATTATGCAAATGCTTTTTAATTTGAGGGTATACAATAATGTTATACTATCTCTTATTATGCTATGTAGTGTATTATATATAGTGATGTTTTATAAGTTCGCAGATTTGTCTATTAAATCCCTATTTATATAATTATAATATTAGCATTAATTTTATATTATTATGTTTACATATAGTAAAATATATATATACTAAATGTATCATTAATTAAAAGGAGCAATTATATAATGGATAAATTAACTACTAAAGATATAAAATCATTTAAAGATACTTTAAAATCTTTATTTATGGAATTAGAAAATACAACTAGTCATAAAGCTTTTCATAATTATTTAAGTGAGCATTATAATAATTTATTAGATGTAACAGATATGGTTGAAGAAATAAAAGAATATTTAGAAGAAGAATTAAACAAAAAATAATATTTCTTATAGTGCTTTTATTAGCACTATGAGAAGTATTATATACTTCAATTTTATTAATTAAATATGGAGCAATTAAAATGTTAAATATTAAACAGCTAAATAAAATAGAATCTAGAATAATTGAGATAGAAAAATTTCTAGATAATAACAGAGATTATAATAAATTTGATAGCAATAAATTATTTACGGAAAGGGCAGAATTAGAGTTTAAAAGAAATAAAGATAATATTAATTTTAGATTATCTTGTAATGATAAATATTATTATGCTTGGCAATGTTATCTATTTACTCAATATATTTTAGAAAATAGTTATAAATTAGCTATAGTACCCTCAATGGTTACTACAGAAGATATTAAAAAGCGAGGAATTAGTTTTAATAAATATTCTATAAATATAGGTTCTAATCAATACGGTTCAGATTTAAAAAGATTTAGTAGCAAGGAAGAATTATTGGGCTTTGTTATTGGATTTAATGAAGCAAACAATTTATAATTTTTAACTATGGGGTTATTTATTAACCCCATTATTAAGAATTATTTTAATTCTTATCGGCTAGTCGATTACTAGAAAATTAAATGGAGCAATAACAATGCAATATAATAATATTACAAAAGATATGGAGAATATCTTAAACAATGAATTAAAACAAAAGCAATTAATAGAAAAATATAAGTTTAATAAAGCAATGACTTATAAAGGATATTACAAGCATTATAAATTAATTGCTTATGTAGGATTATTTACAATAATTTTACAACTAATAATTATTATTCAATTACTAACAAATGGAGTTTAAGAAATGCAAGTAAAAAAATATATAACTAAACAAGATATAAATTTTTATATAGAAATAAAACCTATATCTAAACAATATCAAAGAATAGTTTACAAAGATAAAAATAATAATTGGAATTATAGTTATAAAAATAATTTTGATAATTATGACTATTTAAATACAAAAGATATTAAAAAAATAAGATTCTATAATTTATTAAGTAATATTGAAATAATAGGAGTTTAAACAATGGAGCAATTTTTTAAATCATTAAGTAAAAGAGAACTTGCAAAATGGATAAAAACTTTTACAAGCTATGAATTATTAAATCAATTTTTAAACAATGCACCAAGTGAAGAAGATATAGAACTTGCAAAAAAGATTTATAAAGAAAAATAAATATTTAATGATGCACTTTTTAATTAAAGTGCATTGTTAAGTATTTAATACTTACTTGCTAAATAGCTATCAAGTAAAACTAGCTTATAAAAATGACATTAATTTATGACATAAAATTATGACATTAAATAATGACATTAAAAAACTGGAGTAACATAAAATGACATTAAAAAAAGATAAAAACAAAATACATATAATTGATTATAAATTACAAAAAATAAAGCCAATGAATAATTTTGAATTATCAGAATTTGTAAATAATATATTTTGTAATGGTAAAATAGAAAGTAAAAGATATTTAGCAGCACCGAACCAGGAAGCTGCACTATATATTTTAGATTCAGAATATAGAAAAAAACATAATAAAAAAGTAAGTTAAAAAAAAATAAAAAAGACTTGTAAAATTAAAAAAATTGCAAGTCTTTTTTTATGTTTAAATATGACATTAATATTATTTCACAAATAGTGTTTGACATTTTACTAATAGTGATTTATTAATATAAATAATGACGATTTTATTAACCTTAATCATTGGAGCTGATTATGACACAAGACACAAAAAAACAATTTGAAAAAGAATTAATACAATATGGTTTAAAAAATAATTATATTGAAAAAGAAAAAGACGGAACACTAAAATTCGTAGGCAGTAAAAATAAATATAGTGTAGAAAGTAGACTTGCTAAATATGAATTAAGATGGAATCAGTTAGTAAAAGAAATAGAACAAGATGACATTTTAATAAATAGTATTGAAGGTAATCATGTAGCTGGAATATTAATACAAATTAAAAAAGATATAGAGGAATATTTAGAGGAGAATAAAAATGAAAGGGGGAAGTATGAATTTAAAACAACTATATGAAAGAGCAAAAAAGAATAATTCTTATTATGAGAAAGAAACTTTTGAAGATTTTATTCACGATTATAAAAATGTAAGAGAAAACTTTTTTGTTAGTGAGGAAGAATATAGAAGACTTGCCCCAAAGTTAGAGGGCGAGTTTTATTCTTATTATAAAAAAATATATGGAGTGGGGTATTTAAATGACTAAAAAATATATAGAGGAGAATAAAAATGGCACAAGTTAAAAACTTAATAATGCAAGAAGAAGATAAGTTTTTTTCTGATTGTATTGACATTATAAAAGAATCTGAAACTATACAAGAATTTTATGGTAGGTTCGCATCTTTAGAAAAAGATGGAGATATAAAAAGACCTAGTCATATATCTCAAGAACAATTCCAGGAGGAATCAGAAGAATACTTTAACGAATACTGGAGCAAGTTTTGTTAATGACGATTTTATATGCAGTAATTATTTCTAATTTAGTAGTTACTGCATACCTTATATTATTATCAATTTAATAGGAGCAATAGAATGATTAGTGAAATATTTGACAGAAAATTATTTTTGCAAGACCAGGAAATAAAATTTTTAGAAATATCAATAGAGTTAAGAAAACTTACAAATAAAATAGAGGAGCAGTTAGCAAAAATAGAGGAGCAGAAAAAAGAATGTGATAAGATTATTTCAGACTTTGGCAAATATAATGACAAGGAGATGTTAGATGACCAAAAAAAAAATAATAAAGTTTGAAACTAAAAAAGAAGGTAAAGTTAATATGCTATCAAGAGCCATTAGTGTAACAACAGATAAGAAAAAAACAAAATTAATACCATTACTGACATTAGATTATTTTAGGAGGAAAAAAGATGTGGATAATAATTAAAAACAAAATAAAAGATAAAATTGAATATCAAGTATCTGACGGAGTTATAGGAAAAAGAACTATATCTTACGATACTTATGATAAAGAAGAAGCAATAAAAATTTGTAAAATAGAAAATGGAAAAAAAGATGGAGAGTAGAAAATTTAAAAATATAGAAATAAAGTTTAGTGAAGGCAACCATAGGTATTATGTAAATGACAATGGTACTAAAATAAATCCTAGTAGTGTATCTAAAATAATAAAAGGAGATGACGGATTTGGTATAGGTGCTATGGCAGGTCGTAAAAACTTTTTAGAAACATTGGTAGAGCAATTACCCAATACTAATTTATTAAGAGTAAATGACCTTACTGATTTACAAGAAAAGTTATTTGACATAAAAAAACTAGCAGAAAAAAAATGGACTGACCAAGCAACTTTAGGAACTGTCATTCATAATTTTATTGAAAGTTATTTAAGAGGTAACATGGCAGAGAGTGGTTATCATAAAGGACATGAAGAAAAAGATAATCAAATACGATTGATGCAATATCCTTTATATGAATATCTTAATGCAAATGTTAAGAAAGTACACGCAGTAGAATATTTAGTTTATGACAATTCTATACTGCCTTATGCAGGAAAGTTTGATGCGTGGATTGACCACACAAAATATGGTGAATGTTTAATTGATTGGAAAACAATTACAAAAAAAAGTGTTACTAAATTATATAAAATACAACTTGTAGGTTATATGTACGCACTTTGTAACGAACTTGGCAGAGAACCATTTAACAGATTAATCGTAGCAATAGATAAAGATACAAAAGAAATAAAAGAATATCTTTATGATACAGATAGCTATGTAAAAGATTTGCAAATATGGAAAAACTATTTGCAGATACATTCTTTTC
>TARA_R100001480_G_scaffold1443_4_pt1 | contig 12368 bp, 11 predicted proteins | sample TARA_R100001480 | Tara Oceans TARA_R100001480 (sample SAMEA2622212) | marine metagenome | biome: marine biome (ENVO:00000447); feature: mesopelagic zone (ENVO:00000213) & marine oxygen minimum zone (ENVO:01000065); material: "saline water (ENVO:00002010), including plankton... | reverse complement strand
ATCAGGAGCTATATGGGCGCCCAATAAAAAGTTCGCCGAGGAAGTGATAGAAGAATGCGCTGCGTTTCCTTTTGGTGATCATGACGATTACGTGGATTCAACCACGCAAGCATTGATGCGATACAGACAAGGGTACTTTGTTTCGCTTGATGAAGATTACGAAGACGAACAAAAACCTAAGGTAGGAGGGAGAAGTTACTATTAATTATGTTAGGTGCAGGACCATACTATTTATACGATAAATTTCTAAAACCATTATATGATTCTTATGGTGGTGGATTAGAGTCTTTAGCTAATCCTGACATGTATTTTGATGCAGGAAAATTTTTTGTTAATACCGGCAAAGACATAGCTCAATTTCCAATTGATATTGGAGCAGATTTATACCAAACTCATAATATGATTGACGACAGAATGATGGAGGGTCAACCTATATTTTCTCAATCAGACAAATATGCAATGGATAATTTTTTTACTAAAATTCCATTTACAAATGATTATTTTTTACCAACAATTTTTACAGGGGGCAACCCACTTAGAGCAGACGCGTATTTAGACGGACAAATACCATATAGTGAATTAGACGACGCTACTAGAAAATTATACGAGACAAGACAAGATGCAATTGCAAAAGAATACAATGATTATTTTTATAATTTTGACGACATAGGAAAACCTAATGCTTTTCTAAACGAAGAAATGTTTAATGGTTTGATGGATAAAACTATGCAAAGACTACCTAGCTATTACGAATACGCAAGTAGAGATGAAAATGTAAATAATCCAAACGCAAAACAAGAGTATATAGATATGCAAAATGACATGTTTAGCAAAGTATACATGGACGTATATGGAGATAACATGGACGCTTACATGAACCAAGCTTATGATAATTACAACGTTAAAAATTTTGGTTATGATTTAGATGGTGATGAAAGTGCATTTAGAGAATTTGACATGTTTAACTATGCATCAGGCGGCGAGCCTTTATTAGAATACTCTAATCCTACGGCATCAGAACTGTTACCTTATGCACACTTAGGTGCAGAACTAATAGGACCTGGTTTAATAAAAAATGCAGCAAAAAAATATTTTAAAACATTTAAAGGAGCTGACGACGGTATTAGAAGTATGAAAACAATATACGACGAGCGTCCAGAACTAACAAATGTTAGAATACCAGAGAGCAGAAGAATAGAATACAAACCTAATAGAATTAGAAAGTAACATGTTTGCAGTACCTATATACAAAGCAGCTGCTAAAACACTTGCTGCAAAGGGCAAAGGGACAGTATCTAGAGGCGCTAAAATATTAAGCCATTACGAATACAACGGTAAAAATTTTCTTCCAAAAGATTTAATTAGAACTAAAAAATCATACAGAAGCGAAAGTGGAAGAATGATTTATAAAACAGGATACGTTCCAAAAGAAGATGCAGTTCCACTAAAAGTTACATCAGAATCTGCTGCTTATAAACCTAGAAAAAGACCTAAGACAATACCATCAAAAATAGAAAAGTTTAAAGTATTGGATGCAATGAGTGATCAAAAATTAAATAATCTAACTAATATCCAAGCTGTAGAAATGTTAGGACCAAACGGTGACATGATGTTATCTGCTTATAGACAAAGGCGATTGGGCCCAGGCATACGTGGCACAAGAACAAAATTTACAGATAAGGAAGGCAATCCAATATACATGGCAAAATACGGAGATGCTGTTCAAAAACTATCTGCAAAAAACACACAAATAGCTCAAGACGTTTTTAAAAAAATTAATACGCAAAACGAATTTGGAGGTGTAAATGCAGCAGGAAATTTAATAAGACATTTAGGCCGTATGTTGTCACAAGGAGAAGCAAGAACAAAGAAAGGTCTAAAAGGCTTTTCACAAGATGAGTTAATGAAAAAGTTTTCTGAATTAGATGCACCTTTTTTTAATAATTTATTAGGAACAAGACAAAAACTTAATAAAAGACAAATTGCCAAAGCTAAAGAACTAGGATTAATAGACGATACAGAATTACTAGAAGTTAGCCACATAGTTAGAGCAGCTGATGATCCAACAAAAAGTTTTGATAAAGACAATCTTTTTTTATCTATGATGAAACAAAATCGTGACAAAGCTAGAGTGCAAAAACCAATAGAAAACTTTATCGAAAACTATGAAGACATGTTGGATAAAAGAATATTAAAATATTATGGTTACGAAAAAGCAGGTGGTGGATTAATAAAAGCTTTAGGCAAAGCATTGACAGGTGGCAAGACTGACAAGTCTAGAAGAAAATTTTTAAAACAAGCAATGGCAACATCTGCAATGGCTGCTATGCCAGGTGGCGCCGTTAGAGCAGCGGCAGCTTTAGCGCCGGCTGTTGTAAAAGGTGCAACACGTAAATCGCCTCCATGGATAAAAGCTATGGTTAGTGCATTAGAAAGTAACATGGGTAAAAATTTAAAACTTTTAGATACAAAAGTTACAGATATGAAAGCTGTAAAAACTTACAGAATAAAAACAGCAGATGGTGATTCAGATCTTGTACATTATTCTAAATATAAAAATGGCGATGTACATGTAGAGTTTGATATACGAGATGATTTTGCTAACAATCAACATATATATGCAGATAATAAAACTGGCATAACAGAGATAGTAGACGAAAACTATTACATGACTGGACCAGAAGATTTTGCAAAAGACGATCCTATAATTTTTGACGTAACCACACCTACACAGATGGCAGAAATGGAAAAAAAGATGGGAGTCATGCGTGGAGATGTAGATGGTAAAATGTTAGATTACGCATCTATACCTGAAGCAGACTATGACTATGGTCTTTTGATGGAAAGATATGCTGACACTTTTTCTCCTTATGGTAATATATTTAACACTAAAAAAAGAGCAGACGTATACAGAGAAAAACAAAGAATAAAAAATATGACAGAAGAAGAGTTTGAATCACAGTTTAGAGGCGGTAACATACACGGATACTACAGAGGTGGCACATCTATGCGAAGCTATCCTAGAACAGCTATAAAAGATATGGATAAGTTAGTTGATGCTGTGGGTATGGCAGAAACTAATCCTGCTTATATGGAGAAATATAATTTAGGGGCAAGAAATACTTATATTAGCCCAACAGGACACGTTGGGACTTATGGTATAGGTAGAGCAACAGCTTTAGATCCAGGATATTATCAACATGGTGCTACTAGATTTGAAGATTTTGATCAAAATAAATTTGACGAAGCTAAACAAAGAGAGTTTTCTAAAAATTATTTAACTGGTATGATAGGTTATTACACAGCTAATCCAGATAAAATGATTTATGGTAATGATCCAGTATACGAATCTATAATAAGATATGGACCAACAGATACCAGAGAAACGGGAGATTATTATAAAAAAGTTTTATCATTCTACAATCAAGGAGGCATAGCTAGAAGACCAGATGCAGTGCCACCACTAAAAGGGCCAGCATCTAAAAATAATTTTGCAGCTGGTGGTATAGTAAAAAAATTACTGGCACCAAAGCCTGTTGTTAAAAGATCTGCTTATAAACCACAAATAGCTGCGAAGCCTTTTCAAGTCGTAGATGGTGACGGTTTACCAGTAAAAGATTTTAAAACAATGAAAGAAGCAGAAGATTTTGCAGGAGACGGTTTGTATGTTGGTAGAAGAGCTGATGCACCAGACAAAGGTGCAATGTACTTTTTATCTAGAGAAAAAATTATTAATGCACCATCAGAATCATTAAAAGGTGCACAGTGGTTACAATATTTAAAAAGACCTTTTGCAAATTACAATCCTGTAAAAGACATGGAATTAAACGATACTGGACTTGCTCCATTTTTATCTAGAAATGCAAATGAAACATTAAGTAAAGAAGGTTTGGTAAAAGCATTTGACGACGAATTAGCTCCTGACTTTGATGTTATATCTTTAGGAGGTGGTGCTAGAAGACAGTTTGACGAATTAAATAAAATAAACAAACAAGATTTACAGGCCTTTAGACCTGGACCAGTTAAAACAGTTTTAGAGTCAGTAAGAAAAACTACCCCTGCTTTAAGAGAAGCATTAGAAAATAATAATCAAGAAGCAGTATTAGGAATTGTACAAGGCATAGAAAAAATAACAGAAGGTGTTACTGGAGTGCCAAATGCAATCACAAGAGGATTTCCACAAAAATTTCCGTTTGAATTAAAAAGAGTTTTGCAAGAACTAGCACAAATATCAGGAGCAAGACTTGCAGGATTTAAAAAATATCAAAAAGAAACTAGTTATTATGGACAACAAACTTTAGGCGGAGGAGCCAATTACAGAGAATTTTTATTTAAGTATTCTCCAAAAGGTAAAAGAACTACAGAACCTGTATACACTTACGCACATGATTTTGGACTAACTTCTTCTCAAAGAAGCAATGCTTTTGTACACATGCGTACATCAGATCGTACAGATGAATTTGGTAGAAGATTGTTGCACATAGAAGAAATACAGTCTGATATGCATCAACCAATAAACAGAGCTGCAAGAGAAGTTAAGGCAAGTTTAGCCAATAATGTAAATCCAGGAACAGAAGCATTAAGACGAGCAAAATATGCACCTCGTGGTGATTTAATTGCTGATGCAACAAATAAATCTAACCAACAACAATTAAAATTAATTATGTCAAAAATAGAAGACATTCAATCTGGACCTATGACTAGAGAAAAACAAATTAGACTTACTAGATTAAATAGAGAAAGAACTAAGATAAGAAAAATGATTGAAGATGAACAAGCAAAATTAGCACAAGGAAATCACAGTGGTGTACCACAAGGACCTTACAGCAAAACAGAGGATTACAATGAATTTGTTATGAAATATGCATTAAAAGTTGCAGAAGAAGGTGGATATGATGGTATATCTATATCTTCAGCAGGTATAAAAAATAGAAATTTAACTCAAGGAAGCAGAGACTACCAGGGTAATGTAGCTGCTTATGGACCAATAGCAGAAGGTGCTATGAAAAAAGCTGCTAAAAAAAGTGGTGCAAAATACATGAAAACTGCTATAATAGATCACAAGGGCAGAGGATGGGAGATTCCTATGATATATCTTGACGATGCTAGTAAAGCAAATGTTTCAAAAGGTATACCTGCTTACAGTAGAGGGGGAATAGTCGCAAATGGCTGACGATACAAAAAACAACGTAGATAAAGCATTAGAAGCACTTACAGGTGCATTAGAGATAGAACCAACAGGCGAAGAGGTACAACTAGAACCTGATAAAGGTGTAGAGTTTGAATCTGATTTTGAAATAATGGAAGACGGAAGTGCTGAAGTTAATTTAGATCCTAACGCTCCAATGGATACCTCTAATGTTCCACACAACGCAAATTTAGCAGAATATATTGACGATGAAGAATTAAGTAGATTTGCAACAGATCTAATACAAAGTTTCGAAACGGATAAAGAGTCTCGTAAAGATTGGGAAGATACCTACATCAAGGGACTTGATATGTTAGGCTTCAAGTATGAAGACAGAACACAACCGTTCGAAGGTGCATCTGGGGTCGTACACCCCTTATTAGCTGAATCTGTAACACAGTTTCAAGCCCAAGCTTATAAGGAACTTCTCCCCCCAAGCGGCCCCGTAAGATGCCAAGTTATAGGATTATCTACACCAGAGGTAGAAGACCAAGCAAAAAGAGTTAAAGATTTTATGAACTATCAAATTACTGATGTCATGAAAGAATACGATCCTGACATGGATCAGTTATTATTTTATTTACCACTTGCAGGATCTGCATTTAAAAAAGTTTATTACGATGGACTAATGAAAAGAGCATGTGCAAAGTTTGTTGCAGGAGAAGATTTAATTATTAATTACATGGCAACTGACATGTCAACTGCAGACAGAGTTACACATATATTAAAAACAAGTGGCAATGATGTAAGAAAACAACAGTTAACAGGTTTTTATAAAGATATAGAATTACCTACAGGAAGCATTGATACAACAAGCGAAGCTGCTGATAAAGTAGACGAGCTAGAAGGTGTAGAAAAAAATTATGCATCCGGAGATGATGAACACGTAATACTAGAAATGCACATTAATGCAGATGTACCAGGTTTTGAAGACGAGACAGGTGTTAAGTTACCATATGTAGTGTCAATTGATCAATACTCTGAAAAGATACTTTCTATTAGAAGAAATTATATAGAAGGAGATCCAGAGTTTAGAAAAATTGAGTATTTTGTACACTACAAATTCCTCCCAGGATTAGGCTTCTATGGTTTTGGTTTAATCCACATGTTAGGTGGATTGTCAAGAACTGCAACTAGCGTTTTGCGACAGCTAATAGATGCAGGTACTCTTGCCAATCTTCCTGCAGGTTTTAAAGCTCGTGGCATGCGTATACGAGATCATGATGAGCCTTTACAACCAGGAGAGTTTAGAGATGTAGATGTTACAGGTGCATCAATAAAAGAATCATTATTGCCTTTGCCATATAAAGAACCTTCGCAAGTTTTATTTGCATTATTAGGTTTTGCTGTAGACGCAGGTAAATCTTTTGCTGCAATAGCAGATATGAAAATGGGTGAAGGCAATGAGCAAAATCCTGTTGGCACGACGTTAGCATTAATAGAACGTGGCACAAAAGTAATGAGTGCAATACACAAAAGACTACACTATGCACAAAAAATAGAATTTAAATTATTAGCTAAAGTTTTCCAAATTTATCTACCCCCACAATATCCATACGCAGTGGTAGGTGGTAATCAAATGATTAAACAACAAGATTTTGATGACAGAGTAGATATCATACCAGTTTCTGATCCTAATATATTTTCTATGGCTCAAAGAGTTACATTAGCACAACAACAATTACAACTTGCACAAGCAGCACCACAGTTACACAACTTGCGTGAAGCTTATAGAAGAATGTATGATGCAATGGGTGTAAGTAACGTTGATGCAATATTAAAACCTGATCCAGAATTACCACAACCTATGTCTCCAGCTATAGAAAATGCTGGTGCTATGCGTGGACAACAGCCAAAAGCTTTTCCTATGCAAGACCATAATGCTCACATAGAAGCACACGCAGAGTTTATGTTTACTCGTATGGTGCAAATAAATCCTCAACTTTATGCAATGTTACAGGCACACGTTTCTGAACATATTGCATTGATGGCAGGATCGCAAGTACAAGAAAAATTTAAACCACAATTTGAACAAATGCAACAAGCTATGCAACAGGCACAACAAGATCCAAGAGCTATGCAACAGCTACAACAACAGCAAGATCAATTAATAAATCAACAAGCTGCAGAAATTGCAAAATTAGAAGCAGAGCTGACTAAAAAATTAGCGCAAGACGAAGAAGCTAGAATAAGCCGTGAGTCTCAAGATCCTCTAGTAAAATTAAAACAACAAGAGATAGATCTTAAAGCAATGGAAACACAGGCTAGACTACAGAAAGAAGCTATAATGGATTCTGCTAAATTAGATTTAGAAAGAGACAAATTAGAAGCTGACACAAGTCTTGACATTATGAAAGTAGCTGCTACGGTTAACAAAGAAGATTCAGATGAAGCAATGTTAGTGCTGAAAGAAAGCATGGCTAATGCAAGAGAAGCTATGAAAAGTGATGCTGAGGATAGAAGGACAAAAGCAAATGGACGTAAAAAAACAACTGAAGAAAATTAATGGTTTTATGCAAGACATTGAACAATGTGCAAAAGAACACATTAAAGACGAAGAAGATATTCTACAGGTTTGTGGGGCTATGATGGCAGTTACAAGAAACATGTATGTAGAAGCTATTGGATACGAAGATACTCAAAAAGTTTTTGAAGCCATACTACAAAGTTTTGATTGGCAACAAGAAATGGAATTAGCCATTAAGTTAGCAGAAAAACCAACTATACATTAAGGAGAAGATATGCCAAAAGTAGGAGCTAAAAAATTTCCATATACTGCACAGGGTGCGCAGATGGCTCAAAAACATGCACGTCAAACAGGGCAACAAATGTCAATGAGCAAAGGTGGATCAACAAGTAAAATAAAAAAAGTTATAAAAGGACTTAAAAAAGCTTCTAAGCTACACGCAGGTCAAGCAAAAAGTTTGAAAAGTGTTGTACGCAGTAGAGGAAAAAAGAGGAGGTAAGTATGAAGTTAATAGAAGATGTATGGCTATGGCTCAAAGAGTGGAATAGCTGGACTATGAAAGACTGGATTAAGGCTGGCATAGTGGCATTAATTGTTATTCTAATAATTGGAGCTATTTAATGGTCGACGAAATAGATAGAAGATCAAGATATCTAGCAAAGAAAAACACTCCGGTTCCATTTGAAATGGGATCGGAGATGCGTAATTTTAATGCAATGACTAATTTGCAAAATCAAGCATCTACTTTCACTGCTAATGATCCACGTATACAGGAATTAAAAGACAGAAGAAGACAATACAATCGTTTTGATAAATACAAAATAGGAGATAATTATGGAATGTCTCCTTTAGCAGTACAAAGAGATTTTGCTAACAATACAAATGTTTTTAGAAACAATGCACCAAGTGCATATAAAACAATGTATCCACTAACAGACATGGCTATGAACTATACTAGCAGTGGTGGTTTGTTAGGAATGATAGCAAAAAATATTTTTGAAAATGTAAAAAATACTGGAAAAGATATGATGGATAAGAAAGGTATCTTTGGTGCTGTAGATACAGACGAAGGTGAAATGGAAGACTATGCAGCACAAACTTTTGGTTTTGGTGCACCTACCTTTCCTGGTAGTGAAATGACAATACCTTATCCACATCAAGATTATCCAGATACTACAGTTACAATAAAAGACATGCCTTTAGACAATTCGCAACGAATAGATTTTTATGACGGTCCTGTAGAAGGATCTAACCCAAGAGGTGAAGTAACAAGTGCAAACCCTGCACCAGGTAAAATGGGTCTTGACCCTAATATAGATTATGGAAACGAAATGAATATGTTAGATGCCATAGCAGAAGATAACGTAAAATTTGGTAGAGATGTAACAGCTTTTCCTCCACCAATAAAAGAACCTCCTGAACAAGAAGGAGTAGCACCACCATTACAAGAGCCACCATTACAAGAGGATGCTCCAAAATTTGATGACAGTAACAGAGAAGCAGGTATAGCATCTATGTATGGTCAAGGACCAAGTTATGCAACTAACAATAGAATATACGAAGATGAATATAGACGCTTTACAGAACTTATGTCTGACACAATGAGAGGATATGGTCCAGTTACTTACGAAGAATTTGCAGAAATGTATAGAAATTTGTTTGAAGGAAAACCACAAATAGATTTTTCTAAAACATTAGTAAATAGATAATGAGTAGAGAAGATTATATTCGTAGAACCTACGGAGGAACTAAAAAAGCTTCTCCTAGAACCTCTCCTAGAACCGTAGTTAGTAATAGTGGATCATCTAGCCCAGGACAAAGCGGCAGTGGATATTCAACCAATGTTGTTAGCGATGGGATGACACAACAACAAATAGATCAAATAAAAAATCAAAGTAAAGCAGCAAACGAAGCTGCTTATCAAGAATCTTTAAAGAAACAAGAAGCGTTGAGAGATGCCATTGCTTTTATGAATTCACAAAAAAAAGATAAAAACAATCAAATAAATGTAAACGACATTGAAGATCAAAAATTAGAAGAAATTGCTAAAACAGGGTTGTTTGCCATGGAAGCGTCTGGTGATTTAGGCGGAACTTTTGGTGCAGAGATAGAAGCAAACAAATTAAAATATGCATTAGCAAATGCAAAAAACGCAGAAGAGGCTGCTTCTATAAGAGCAACTATGGAAAAAATGGGGTATTCTAATGTATCTCAATATGATCCTTACACTTTAGAAGGAAAAGAAAATCCAGATTATAATCCTAATTTAGGATTTGACCCAACAGGTTTCTTATCTTTCGGTGAAGTAGAAAGTAATGATGATTTATACGATGCGTATAAAGGACTACAAAATAAAAATACATCTGCTCATCAATTAAGAACATTTTTACCAAGTGTTTATGGATATAAAGGATCTATTTATGGTTATGGTGGTGGAGGTGGTGGATCATCATATTTTGGTGGTGGCACAGGCAGAGACGGATTAGGTTATGGTGTTGCAGGATCTGGTGGTCCTCAAGCAAATTCTTATCAAAGAGGTCAGGTAGGCCCAGGCACTTTACAAGAACAAGTAAATCAAGTATACTTAGGAATGTCAGGCATAGGAAAAGCCAGAGGCGGAATAGTGAGTTTAGTAGAATAATGTTTGGATTACCAGTAGAAATGATAACAATGTTAGGGTCATCCCTTTTAGGTGGCTTTATGACTATATGGGGTCAAAGCATCAAAGCAAAACAAGAAGAGCAGAAGTTATTGATTGCACGTGCAAACGCACAGATGAAACACATTGAAAGTGCAAGAACATATGACAACAAAGGATTTCAATTTACAAGAAGAATAATAGCACTCACTGCTGTGTTCTTTATTATTGTTTGGCCAAAAATAGTACCTGTGTTTTTTGATACAGCTGTGTTTTTGACATGGACAGAATTTAGTAGAGGTTTCTTGTTCTTAATAGAACAGAAAGAAATGCTTGTGGATAGACAATACGCAGGCGTTGTAATAACACCAATGGATACACATCTTATGTCAGCGATTGTAGGATTGTACTTTGGAGGAAGTTTAGTTAAAAAATAATGCGAGATGAAGAAGCGATTTATCTAATTTTAAAAAAAATTAGATTACGCAAAGAAGAGTTAAAAGAAGTTATAGCTATGGGGTTGCCAACCATGGAAGAATATGTTAAGGCAGTTGGCGAGCACAAAGCTTATACTATAATGGAACAGGAGATTCAGGACCTGCAGAAAGACGAGGAAAACAATTATGACAGAAAAGGAACTGCCAAAGCGTAGATTTGCGCTTGAAGAAAAAGATTTGTCAGTAGAAGCTGATAAAAACAATAAGGTAGCAGAAGATAAAGAAAACAAATTTCTTAAAAAAATACAAGAAGATGCTACAAAAGATATAGAGCATTTACCTACAGAAAAAGTATTAGAACGTTTACCTGATCCAACAGGTTGGCGTATGCTAGTTTTACCTTACAAAGGTGCCGGTAAAACAAAAGGTGGTGTAATATTAACAGATGAAACAATGCAAGAACGTGGCTACACAACAGTCACTGGTTTGGTTCTTAAATTAGGACCAGATTGTTATACAGATGAAACGAGGTTTCCAAAAGGACCTTGGTGCAAGAAAGGTGACTGGATTATATTTGGTCGTTATGCTGGTGCTAGGTTTGGAATAGAAGGTGGTGAAGTGAGAATACTTAACGAGGACGAGATAATTGCTGTGGTAAAAGACCCAGAGGATATCTTGCAATTCAGATAAACAGGAGGATAAATGCCTGCAGACAATACAGTTCAGCCACAAGCAGAAGCTGACGATAAAATGGTGGATTTACCAGCAGATGGACCGTCAGTGGATGTAGATATAGCAGACACCAAAAAGACTATTAACCCTGATGTAGAAGAACCAGAAGTAGCAGTATCAGAAAATACTGCATCCAACGAAGAAATGGATGACTATGGTAAAAAAGTACAATCAAGGATTGATAAATTAACTAAAAGAGCAAGGGAAGCTGAAAGAAGGGAAGCAGCAGCTTTACAGTACGCACAAGGCGTACAAGCAGATGCTAACAAATATAAGCAAGCAGCAGACCAATTAAATTCTGGCTACGCAGCAGAATTTGGCGATCGTGTTGCCTCACAAATGTCAGAGGCAAAAAGAGAGCTAAAAGAAGCTATGGATCTTGGAGATACTGAGAAACAAGTAGAAGCTCAAGCTAAAATTAGTAGATTAGCTATAGAAGAAGAAAGAGTTGCTTCTCAAAAAGCACAAAGAGAAAGATTGCAGAAAGAGATGGAAGCACAAGGGGTTGATCCAAATCGACCACAAATGCCCCAACAACCTGCACAAAGACAACCAGTTGCTCCTAGACCACCAGACCCTAAAGCTGTGGAATGGGCAGAAAGCAATGAATGGTTTGGTAAAGATGAACCAATGACCTTGACATCTTTCTCAATTCATCGTAAACTGATGGAAGAAGGATTTGACCCGCAGTCTGATTCATATTATAGTGAAGTAGACAAAAGAATGCGGGACACGTTCCCTCACAAGTTTGGTGATTCGTCACCAAGAAGTTCATCGCCATCTCAAACTGTTGCTTCTGCAAACAGAAGTTCACAGCCAGGAAGGCGCAAAGGTACTGTAAGACTCACACCCTCGCAAGTAGCCATAGCAAAAAAATTAGGTGTGCCGCTAAATGAATATGCGAAA
>TARA_R100001480_G_scaffold123724_1_pt1 | contig 12368 bp, 17 predicted proteins | sample TARA_R100001480 | Tara Oceans TARA_R100001480 (sample SAMEA2622212) | marine metagenome | biome: marine biome (ENVO:00000447); feature: mesopelagic zone (ENVO:00000213) & marine oxygen minimum zone (ENVO:01000065); material: "saline water (ENVO:00002010), including plankton... | reverse complement strand
GGACTTGGAAACTTGGTATTGTGCCGCGATGGTTGATTACGTTATCTTCATCTTTGGACTGTGCGTGACAGTCATCGTTGGTTCTGGTTTGGCGACCCTGATTATATCTAATAATCGTAAGCCATAAAAAACTGACTATACTAAACATGTTTCTAACCCGATTTCAAAATTATTTGAAATCGGGTTAGTTTTTGTATACACACACATACAGAAGACTATAATGACCTCATGCGAAAGTTAAAGATACTAGTTGTATTCGCAAACCATGGAGGTTGTAGTTATTATCGTCAATTATCTCCCATGGGTATGATGCAAGAGGAGTTAGGTGACAAAGTAGAGATAAGATTCAATGATAATCCTTTAGAGATAGACGCAGAGAAAAACTATCAACCTCCCCCTGAAAAGCTCAATGACATGAATTGGGCTGATATTGTTTTTGTTGCTAATATTCTAAAGTACGGCGGTCCATATACTGCAAGAGTAGTTGGTCTCGCAAAGCAGCTTAACAAGTTTGTACACTTTGACACAGATGATTTGCTAACTGATCTTTATGAGGAGCACCACTTATATAAAACATATCAAGACAACAAGCTGGGTGATGTAACTAAATTCTGCTATTACCATGCCGACTTAGTGACCGTTACTTCAATAAAGTTTGCACAAAGGATTAGACCTCTGATAGGAAAGTGTTTAGCTGTGGTTAAGAATGTCATCGATTACAAGCTCCCAGCTTGGAACCACCCCAAAACAAAAACTAAGTTCACTCGGATTGGATATGCTGCGGGCATTCATCACAGAGGTGACGTTAAGGTGTTTAATGCAATTCCTCACTTGGTTAATCAGAAAGTTGGTAGGGAAAACGTTCAGTGGAATTTTTATGGTCATCCTCCCCCAGATCAAAACAAACCTAAAGACTCCTGGGAGTCGAAGGTCTGGCCTGAATACATGTCACAGCTTCTGAGAGGCTTCAAGGGGCAGAAAAACTACAACATACACTATGCCCTACCGCCGGATGCTTATGGACGCTACTACGCCGATATGGACGTTGCGATAGCTCCACTCCAGATGAATAACTTTAACGACTCTAAATCTGATATTAAAGTTGCTGAATGTTCTAGGTATAAAATTCCCCTGGTCGCCAGCAATGTTGGCTGCTATGAGGACACTATTGTGAACGGTGAAACGGGTTACTTGATTGACCCAGATGCTCCAAGATCCGAGTGGGTTAAAATCCTCACTAAGCTTTGCAAGGATAAAAAGCATCGCATAGAACTTGGTAAGAATTTAAATGATCGAACGAAAGATATGTTCGACGGACGTAAACAATCTAAGCTAAGGTATGATCTTTACCTTCAAGCTATAAAAGACACTGGATATAACTTAGATGATTAAAATTGTAACTGGATATTCTAACCCTGGTGGTTCCACAATAGCTCTCAAGAATTTATGTGAAGAGTTTAGCAAGAGAGACATTGAATGTGAAATGTATGGCCCTCATGAGTGGCACACAAAGTTTGGTGATAACTATAAACAAATGAGTGAGATAGCGATAACAGACCAGGATAAGGTTATCGCTCACTTCGTCAATTTGCCTGTAAGAGTTAAAGACCAAACAATTTTCTCTTGCCATGAAATGTGGTGGTTCGACTTTGAGAAGACTGATGACTTCTACAAGAAAGTTCAATTCTTAACTCCTAAGCAAGCAGAGTATCATTCTAGTGTTAGCTCTCATGTTCTAATACCCAACGTAAAAGAGGAGATTAAAGTATCGAAGGTTGATGGTCATGAAAAGGTAGCTGCAATTATCGGGTCCATAGAGAAACGAAAGGACACGGTGCAGTCTATTCAAAGAGCCTTAAATGACGGCTACGAGCAGATTCACCTTTATGGCCCTGTTATGGATGATCAATACTTCACGGAGCAGGTTCTTAGTTTTCTAGGCAAGGGAGTGGTTTACAAGGGCTATGCTGATAAGTCTGATATTTACTCAAACGTTGGTAGGGTATATCATTCCTCCAACGGAGAAGTAGCTTCTTTGGTTAAAGATGAATGCTATACCACTGGCACAGAGTTTTTTGGGAATGAGACAACCGATAACGAGGTAAGTGATCTAAGTAACGATGACGTTATTAATCTTTGGATGCGAGAGCTAGAATGCTAATAGATGCTCACATCATAGCTTGGAACGAGGAAAAGATCTTACCTTACACTTTGGATCACTACTCCTCCTTTTGTCGCAACATCTACATCTACGACAACATGTCCACAGATGGATCGGATGAGATCTATAAAAAGTATGATAAAGTAAAGGTTACCAAATGGGAGAGTGGTAACGAAATAAACGAAATTAACTATGTGAACATCAAGTCCTTGGGATACAGAGACAAGTCCTCCGACTGCGATTGGGTTATCGTATGTGATTGCGATGAGTTTCTATACCACCCAGATCTTATAAGTAAGTTAAAAGAATATAAAGAACAAGGCGTAACTGTCCCTAAAATATCAGGGCATGACATGGTGAGGGAGTCCTTCCCAGATTACTCAGGTGACAAACTCACTGACATTGTAAAAACTGGATCTCAAATGTATGATGTTATGTGTAAAAGTATCATATTTGATCCTAAGCTAAATGTCGGTTATGGTATAGGGGGTCACTCATTTACTGCCCCAGGGATGGTTACTTCCGAAGACAGAGAGTTGAAACTTCTACATTACAAGTTTTTAGGATTTGATTATGTTGAAAGTCTTTACGAGGCCCGAGCAGAAAGATTATCTGATTTCAATAAAGCCAACAAGTTTGGAGAACACTATTTAAATGTTCCATTTGATTATATGAACAGTATGCTTAAGGAGAATTATCAAGTAATATGAAAACAGTTCTAGTATCGGATTTTACTTTAGAGGATGAAATCGCGGGAGGGTCAGAGTTTGTAGATGACACTGTTGCAAAAGCACTTGGCTTAAAAATTGTGCGTAGTAGAGACTTTAAACCCGAAAGAGGTCAAAAGTTGCTACTATCCAACATATCCACAATGCAGCAGGATACAATTGATTTTATCAAGGACAACTGTGATTATGTGATCCTTGAACATGATTACAAGATTCATACCACACGACATCCTTGGAGATTTGAGGGTAATTTTATTCCAAAAGATCAAAGAATAAACTACGATCTCTACAAAAACGCTAAGGCGGTGTTTACTCAAACCGATGATCATTTAGAAATATTCAAGCTGAATGAGGTTGAGGGAAACTTCATTAGCTTAGGATGCAGCATTTGGTCTGAGGACGAATTAAAACTGATAAATAAGCATCGTAGATCCAAGGCTAAAAAACAATATGCTGTCATGCAATCGGATAATCCAATCAAGAACACAACCTTGGCTGAAAAATTATGTAAGGCTAATAAGTGGGATTATGATTTAATTCCCAAAATGAGTCATCATGATTTCCTTTATAGACTTTCGGATTACTCAACTTTGGTGTTCCTACCCATGGCTCGCGAAACGTGCTGTAGGTTGCTTGTAGAGGCTAGAGCGTTAGGCCTGAACACGATCACCAGCGACAACTCGGGAGCGTTTAGGTCAAACTGGTATAAACTGTCTGGGGGAGAGCTTGTGAACTTTTTGAGAGAGCAGTCCTCAAACAATCTGGAGATGATTTCTAAATGCTTGAACGATTCACCACCTACCTCATAAATTTAGACGAGCAGAAAGAGCGGCTAGGGACTTCCACCAAACTCTTAGAGTCTATAAAGCAACCCTTTGAAAGGTATGCGGGTATAAAGCATAACGTTGGCCTTGTGGGTTGTGGGATGTCTCATTTAGATTTGTTGGGCAAGATAAAACCAAACACTCTCATTTTAGAGGACGACATCGCCCTGACTGATCATGAGAAAGTTTTATCGCCAATTCCTGCACACGCAGATGCACTTTATCTAGGAGTTTCTAATTACGGTTACGTTCGTCGAGTTCCTCATGGTGTAGAGGGTTCGGTTCTAGCCTCACAAGTTTCTAAGGATTATAAAAGAATTTATAACATGTGCTCAACGCATGCCATAATATATCTGAGTGAGAGATATATTGAATCGTCTAAGCAAATCATAGAACATTGTTTGAAAGTAGGAGCACCTTTTGATTTGGGACTGGCATCCATTCATAGGCACTTTAATGTAATAACTCCAAATAATCCTTGGTTCTATCAAAAAGGGCAGCCAGAGTTAACCAACTTTTCATTACAGGTATAGTTTGTAAATTGCCAATATCTTACGACCACAAATTGCTGTTTATACATATTCCTAAAAATGCGGGAACTTCTATTACTAGTTCTTTAGGTATGGTTCACGAAGGTCACCACCCTATGGAGTTTTATAAGAATAATCTACCTGAAGTATGGAAAACTTTTCACAAGTTTTGTATTGTAAGAAATCCACTGGACAGGTTAGTTTCTTGTTATGAATATGCTAAAATGGAAACTAGCTATCACCACTCTGTTTCTGGCGAATCCAGACACGGAAAACATTTAGATTATGATTTATTAAAAGAAAAATCTTTTGATGAGTGTGTTGAGTTATTAGGTAGTGGGGTGCTCAGACATCAAGGATGGTCACCTCAAAGTGATTGGGTTATGAAAGACGGTCAGTTTGAATTAGATGAGTTTATTAAGTGTGAGGAGTTAGGAAACTCATTTAGAGGAGTTAATTTGAAGTCCTTGAATTCTTCAAGTAGGAAGAACCTGGAGGACTACTATACTAATGATGCCACTCTGAATCTCGCTAAGAGTTTTTACTCAGAGGACTTCAAGAACTTTAGTTATGACGTGTAAACTTTATTTCCCATCTTCTTGGGGCTTATCTTCCAGCAAGCTTAAGGAAACTTATGATAAGCTAATTAGTGCTGATGATGATATTGTTATCGTATCTAACTCTGAAGATTGTGATTATGTGGTTGTTCAAGACTCTCCTGATGAAGTTGTTGATCCTAACAAAAGAGTCATATTTTTTCAAAGAGAGCCTGATCACGTTGGTAGACATCATTATTCACACCCTAATATATTTGCAAAGCAATGTCATTCCGATGGAGATGGTTGGATGCCCCAAACATGGTGGCTGTCCTCAACTTACGATGAGCTTTCAAGGCTTGATTATCCTGAAAAGAATTATAAACTTTCAATTGTAGACTCGGGTAGGGCTGACCTTCCGGGTCATATGGTTCGCTTGAAGGCTATTTCTGAAGTAATCAATAAAGTCTCAGATCTTCATATGTATGGTAACATAACCAGAGGTAGGGAGAACACTGGACTATTTAAAACCTCTTTGCCTTTTAGAGCTAAGGAGAAGGCTTTTGTTGATTACAAATATTCTTTCATTATGGAGAATGGTAGAACACCGAATTACTTTTCGGAAAAGATAGTGGATCCAATGCTATGTTGGACTACCCCAATATACTGGGGATGCTCTGAGATTAGTAAGTATTTCCCAAAAGGGTCATATATTGAAATAAAAAATTTAAATACTGATTTAGGCGACCAAGTGAACTCTATTATAAGCAGTGGCTTTCACGAAGATAACCTGGAAGCATTAGCGGAAGCAAGAGACTTAATACTCAACAAGTATAATTTAATACCTACCATCAAGAGCCTGATCTCTAAGCTATGAAAATATTTATATCAACGTGCAATACTCATCTTCACTTGGTTCCAATCTTTTGTCACTTATTTAATAAGTTTTGGAGTTCTAATCAGGAGGTTACAATATTAGGGTACAATCACCCTAACTCATTCAGCGAAAGTTTTAATTTGCCTGATAACTTTAAGTTCGTTCAATTGAATGGTGGGGATCAGCAAACTGTAAACCACTTTAGTAATCACATGTATGATCACTTTAGTTCTCTTGATGACAAGTATTTCATTTGGATGATGGAGGATACCTTCCTCCGAAACATTAACTTCAAAATTTTAAATGCTTTTTACTCAGTCTGTCAATCGGACACAACAGGAAGGATAGGTAGAATTGATTTAACAGAGGGTATGTCTCATAGACGCACAAGCCTGTGGAAGACTGTTGACGGTGTTGATATACTAGCTAACGATCAGGATGTGCATTATCGCGTAGCAACTCAGGCCAGCATTTGGAATAAAGAATACCTGTTGAAGTATTTGAAGCCTAATCTAAGTCCTTGGGACGTGGAGCTTAACGCTCTACAACCTGCCATCGGGGATGGGTGGCACATTCTAGGGACTCAGAGGAGTTTCTCTTCTGATTTTCCTGAGAGTGTACAGCGAGTTGACCCTTCGTTAGCTATGACTAGAAACGAGGGGGTGGTAAAGAATAACATTCATAAATTAAATTTAAATGCCATGGATGAAGATACCGTTAGAGAGATACAGGAGATTGTCAATGCCTATTGAAATTAAATCTAATATGGATTCCCACAAAGGAACTCTTCTCCATAAAGTTATACGATCAGAAGAAATTAATGATTCTCGCGTAGATATTTTAGACGAGGACCAGTTCATACAATGCGCTGCTTTAAATGTAAAGGGAGGAACTAAGTATAGACCTCACAAGCATATATGGAAAAGCAGGACCGCCTCCGAAGTTATAACTCAGGAAAGTTGGGTAGTCATAAGAGGCAGTGTCCGCGCCGTGTTCTACGATATCGACGGGGTGTTTCTAGAGTCTCACATACTTTTACCTGGGGATGCTTCATTCACGCTACAGGGAGGTCACACTTATAATATTTTGGAGGACGATACCCTTGTGTACGAGTACAAAACTGGACCTTATGAAGGTCAAGAGCGTGATAAGGAGTTCCTGTAATGAAATTGCATTTAGGCTGCGGTATGAGAAATTTTGGTGAGGGTTGGGACCACATAGACTACGTGGGTTATCCTCATGTTGTATCAAATGATGTTACTAACTTACCCTACGATGACGATAGCTGTGATGTTGTTTACGCATCTCACTTGCTAGAATACTTTGATAGGCATGAAGTATTAGATGTTCTCAAAGAGTGGAAGAGGGTCCTTAAAAAGGATGGCATACTTAGGTTAGCGGTCCCTAACTTTGCTGTTCTAGCTTATCTGTACACTCATCAAAAGATAAATTTAAATCAAGTCATAGGCCCACTGTATGGTAGATGGAATGTTCCACCTGTTTACCATAAGACAACTTACGACTACGATTCGCTCAAGGATGTTCTCTTGGGCAGTGGGTTTAAAGATGTTAACCCTTATGATTGGAGAGAAACCGAACACTCCCATCATGATGATCACTCTCAAGCATACATACCTCACATGGATAAGGAGAATGGCGTGCTGATTAGTTTAAATGTGGAGGCTATAAAATGAACTTCGATACTTTGAAGGAAGAATTTAATCAACACGCTGGATGGCTTTCCGAGATTCATAGTATTTATAGTGAATCTTTAGACGGTATTTCTAACAAAGATTACTTTCTAAATATCGGTACCTATGCATCAAGACATACTAGTTTTGCTGATATTCCTATTGATTATTTTAAAAATACCCTTTTCCCACCCGCTCTGTTAACTTTAAATTTTATAGTATCCCATAAGGACTGGTTTTCCAAAAAAAGTATATTAGACTTTGGTTGCGGTGTTGGTATGCTTTCGGTGTTACTTAACAAAATAGGCATATCTTGCGATAACTATGATAATTACTCTCAAACAGGCTCTGAAGAATCTACAAACAAGTTTATAAAAAATATAAATAAGACCTTCAATACAACCATTCCTGAGGTAAAAAATAAGATAATTGATAAAGAGTATGATGTTGTCTTATCCTCTGGTTGTCCGGTAGATCTTTTTACATTGCCGCTAAAGGCAAATTTATTTTTATGGGATGGTAATTGGATATCTGAGGTCCCTGAGGGGTGTGAGGTAATACACGACTACTCTCCATTAATGAAGGTTATTAGTAAGGATGAACTTAAGTTTAAAAACAGTTGATATTTTTGAGAAAAAGATAGCGGGGTTCTATGGAGCACCCTACGCTATTGCGACAGACTGCTGCACTCATGCTATTGAATTATGCTTGAGGTATATTAAGGCAGACAACATCGTTATTCCTACCCGGACTTACATTTCAGTCCCTTTTACTGCTGAAAAGCTAGGGCTTGAATGGTCGTTTAAAGACTTTGAATGGACGGACTACTACACTATTGGCAACACAAATGTTGTAGATGCCGCAGTGTATTGGAGGGAGGGTGGATATATTCCTGGCACTTTTATGTGCTTGAGTTTTCAATATCAAAAGCATTTAAGCTTAGGTAGGGGAGGTATGATACTTACCGACGATCCCTCAGCAGCTTTAGCTTTGAAGAAAATGTCTTATGACGGTAGACTTCCTAATATTCCTTGGAGAAATCAAGACATATCGTCAATAGGTTACCATTATTATATGACACCTGAGACCGCCGCTATGGGTTTAGAGAAATTTCAAAAATCTAAAAGCTCAAACCCCAGGGAGTGGACTATTATAGATTGGCCCGATCTAAGCAAGATGAGTGTATTCAAATGTTTAAACCAAAAATAACCATAGTAACGAGTTCCTACTTTAGGCCCGATTTTCTTAGAAGATGTATACAATCAGTTCAACGCCAATCCTTTGAGGATTACGAACACATTGTTGTCTCGGACCATGCTCCATTTACGAAAGCTGTTTGCGATGACTTTAAGGACGATCATCGTATAAGATTTGTTGAAGCTACGGAACCTTATATTTATAATTTAGGTGCCGTTTCCTTCAATATTGGGATTAAAGAGGCCAAATCTGATTATATCTGCTATGCGTTAGATGATGATATTTTGTACGAGAATCATGTACTAGAGCACTATAATTATTTAAAGAACAGTAGCAATGTTTCTGTGATGAGTCAACTTGACCAGTTACCTTTCAGGTCCCCCCATGATACTGCTGAGAATATATTATCTCACTCGTTTGACATGCTCAATAGCCATGAAAACAAATATACTGGAGGGCACGATGTTCTGACGTTATCTCATACTAAACAAGCTGGGCTAGATAATGAGTGGATTCCTCAACAGAATCTTAGGGAATGGGAAGACAATGTTTTTATCGATTCTCTTGGCCCACATAATTTTGGTATTGGTTGTTCAACCGCTTTAAAAATTCAATGGGGAGGTATAAGTAAGAAAGACACTAATGGTGTGGACTCAGATTATTATAAACTTCTCATGGATAAATTGATAGAGGATCCAAATGAACCAAGTGGTTACAAACTAATTTCAGACAGCCCTTATGCCTACCCTGAGTTTAAGGACAATTTATATGGTTAGTGTAATGTTACTTGGAGGCACTGGTTGTCTGGGATCGCAATTAGTTGACTCTTTAAGGTCAAAACGAATACCCTTCACCAGCCCTACGCACAAGCAATGTGATATTAAAGACTCTAACGCTTTAGAGGAGCATATCAAACTAGAGGAGCCAAGTATCATCATACATTCTGCTGGTTATGTGAACACGGAGGCTGCGGAATTTAATATTGATGAATGTATTGAAACTAATGTCATTGGTACCTATAATGTTGTAAAGCTTTGCAGGAAATACAACATCAGATTAGTTGGAATCTCAAGTGAGTATGTTTTTTATGGACGTAAGGACAAGAAATATTATCCTGATAGCGGTTTAGATCCAAAAAATGTATACGGCTTAACAAAAGGTTGCTTTGAATTTTTAATAAAAACATTGACTGACTACCTAATAGTGAGAGCACCTTTTATAAGGAGCACAACATTTCCGTATGATGCTGCGTTCTTGGATCAGTACACCTGTAGGAGCTATGTAGATGAGATTTCCGATCAGATCGTTAACTTTTCAATTTCTAGCGATATTGGAGTAAAGCACATCATAAGCAAGTATCAAAATGTTTTTGAATTAGCAAAGGTAAAAAAGCCAGAGGTTTTAGGTATTAGAATGCCTGAAGCACTGAAAGCTATAATTCCTATGTATCTTAATTTATTGGAGGAGTAATGAGTAAAGTAGCGTTAATTACAGGTGTTGCAGGTCAGGACGGAAGTTATCTTTCCGAGTTGTTGTTATCTAAGGGTTATGAAGTTCACGGCATTGTTCGTAGAAACTCAGTCCCTGAGAATCAAGACAGCAGGATAAAGGGGTTAGAAGTTATTACACACTACGGTGACCTTCTTGATGCGGCTTCAGTTAATAGAATCATAAATGATGTTCAACCAGATGAAGTATACAACTTAGCGGCACAGAGCCATGTTAGGATTAGTTTTGACATGCCCTCCTTTACCATACAAACAAATGCTTTAGGAGTTTTGAACGTCCTCGAAGCGTGCAGGTCGCTAAAAAAGAAAGTTAAGGTCTATCAAGCTAGTTCATCAGAAATGTTCGGTAATAGCATTGACGACGATGGATATCAACGTAAAACAACCCCAATGAATCCAACGTCCCCTTACGGCTGCGCTAAAGTTATGGGTTATAATCTTATTAGGCATTATCGACAAGCATACGACATGCACACCTGTAATGGTATTTTGTTTAATCATGAATCGCCTAGAAGAGGGTCTAACTTTGTAACTAACAAAATTGTAAAGGGTGCTGTTGAGATTAAAAAAGGAAAACGTGACAAGCTCGCCCTGGGCAATTTGGATGCTTCAAGAGATTGGGGGCACTCAAAAGATTACGTCAGAGCTATGCACATGATTATTAATCATAAAGAGGCTGGCGACTGGACAGTGGCAACCGGCGAAAGTAGAACAATTCGAGACATGTGCAAAATTACTTTTGAACTTCTTGGAATGAACTATGAGGATTATGTAACAGTAGATTCAAAATACTTTAGACCTCATGAACTAAATTTCTTAAAAGGAGATTCCTCTGAAATTAGAAATGTTTTAGGATGGAAACCTGAATACACTTTTGATAGCATGGTGGAGGAGATGGTAAACCACTGGATGGATATTGTATAATGGACCCAAGAAAAAGAATAAAGTTTAACGAGTTTCAAGAAGCGTGTAAGAGAACAGCTAACCCTGATCTTACGTACTCACAGGCTGCACTGAACTGGGCCTTAGGTATTGCAGGTGAGGCCGGAGAATATTGTGAACTCATCAAGAAGAGTGAGTTTCACGGTAAGATGCTTAATAAAGATCACGCCAAGAAAGAGCTAGGGGATATCCTATACTACGTTGCCATGGCAGCTACTAATTTAAATATTGACTTAGATTCGGTTGCTCAAGCGAACGTAGACAAGCTAACGGCGAGATACCCAGAGGGATTTAAGAGCGGAGGCGGCATCCGCCACGTAAACAATGATCACGAAGACGACGGCAACTAGAGTCTTCACTATACCACTCTGCTTTTAAGCTTTCTAATCTCATCCTCTAACATGACTGAGGCATCCGCTAATGTTCTCTCGTAAGTTTCTGTGTCCTCGTAAGAGGCGCAGGGTCTTTCATCACTTTGAATGGTGTAAATCTTATCGAGAAGTTCCTTGTGGATTTCAGTCATTAGCTCGCCTTTGTCAATAACGTTGCTGCTGTGGTGATCAGAGAGAATATCATACCCCAAAACAACCAACCCTGCTTCCAAGATCTTCTTTCTAGTGTATCGAGGGCTTTATTCATTTTTCTGTGATCATCCACACAGTTAGATAGCTTCTCTAAGATGTCCTCCTGCTGCTGTGAGAGTAAGACCTGAAGCTCAATAGTTTTAGCATGAATCTCCAATTGCTGGTTGAGATCTGCTCTAGTTACTGTGTCGTTCGGGTTGGGGTCTACGATAGCCATGGTATACAAGTATTTAGTTCTGGTAAAATTTGAAATGGTTGGTATAATTTAATCCATGCAAACATTCCTACCCTATCCCGACTTCGTATCTTCTGTCAAAGCCCTTGATTACCGCAGACTTGGTAAGCAGCGTCTGGAGGCCATGCAACTCGTAAACAGCACCAATAAGCTAGCTGCTAACCCTGATGCTAAGGTTGGTTGGATGAATCACCCCGCTAGATTTATGTGGATTGGCTACATGGACGCTCTCAAGCTCTATCACAATGTCTGTATTCAAGAGTGGATTGATCGTGGCTATAAAAACACCATGAAGTTCTATGACCTTCCTGATGATATTACTATGCCGTCCTGGCTTGGAGACGATCGAGTGCATGCTAGCCATCGCTCTAACCTTTTGCGTAAGGCTCCTGATTATTACGCTAATCACGGCTGGACTGAGCCTGATAATTTAGAATATTTCTGGCCTGTCAGTTAATTACATAACTATAATACCGCATGAACAAAGACGTTTTAGCAAAGCTTAAGAATGCCTCTATGCTCTCAGAGCAGGAGCTTACCCCTGATTTAATCTCT
>TARA_R100001480_G_scaffold153755_1_pt1 | contig 12417 bp, 10 predicted proteins | sample TARA_R100001480 | Tara Oceans TARA_R100001480 (sample SAMEA2622212) | marine metagenome | biome: marine biome (ENVO:00000447); feature: mesopelagic zone (ENVO:00000213) & marine oxygen minimum zone (ENVO:01000065); material: "saline water (ENVO:00002010), including plankton... | reverse complement strand
GCAGAGGCACGGGCATGGAAAAATCAATTAAGTGGATCTTCTGGAGTTACAATATATCAAAATACACATGTTAGATCTAGTCTTGGAGACATTCTAATCATAGACGGAATGGTAAATCTCAGAGATAGATTTATGGACAAAATATTAAAGACTGAACCAAATATAGTGCCATTTCCAGCAAACGGAACTCCCTCGGCGCCGTTAAACGTCTTATTTTCTTATCAGAACTTTTTCCATCTGGCGGTTCCTGCAAACTGGATGGATCCGTTCACATACACTTTCCCGGAACCGGCCAACCTCGCGGATGGCAGTGATCCGGTGAACAAATCAGATACATCCGCTTCAACAGCGTTGGCATTCGGAGGCGGCGCGGGTGGAGGATCTCGTTCGTTTGAGCACATTCCAGATCCCACTTTATCTGGTCAAAGAATTTTCACAGGAGCACCCGAAGATGCTTATGATGGTCTTGCTGAATTCCCTAGAATTTCTAATTCAGAAGCAAGAACATCATTGATTGATATGAGACAAACTCTAAATCCAGATTTTGATATACTGGATAATTTATATGGCACAAATGGTACATTCCCGAATGCGAAACTTCACGCTGCTTACACAAAGCAAAGAATAAAAGAAGGAAATATCTCCAACCCGTTATCTCCCGGTTCATCTTATGATACCCAAGCACACGCCACGAAACAACTATATAATGTTTTTGGTATCACTGGTGCGTCTTTGGATGTTGCGAATTCACAAGGCAAAAAACCTCTAGACTTCTGGGGATGCACTTGTGCAAATCTGCCCGAGATGCTTTACACATTCAATCTGGTAGGTGCAACTCCAGATATTTGTGTGGAAACTAGCGTCCCCGGTATAACAAGAAGAGGGGTAACAGCATCCGGAAGTACATATAATGCATATATTGGGTGGTCCGAACCTTATCCAAAAATGATAATGAAGAATTTGGTAAATATATTTGGAGAAACCATAGGAACTCCAGCAGTTCCCGGATCAACTCTTGGTTTGTTCCATGATAAATATTTGAATACTGTGGCAGAAGATAAAACTTATAATGATAGACAATCCGTTGCCAGTGTAGTTTTACCAACTAGATCATTTGTTTTCTATCCATTGGTGGTAAATGATGCATTCAACAGTGAGGCTGCTGTTGGTCCCGGTAATTTCCCTCTTAAGAGAGATACATCTAATTATTTTTATCTTGCAGAACCACAAACAGAAGGATTCCAGAACCTTGCTCAGGTCAGCATCCCATTTATGAGAAGGTGGGATGCAGAAAATGATGTTAATCTTGTCAAGTATAGAGATTATTATCAAGAGGATTACGATTCGAGTAGTATTGATGATACTCCTATAGCTTTAAGCAATATCGCAAATAGGCTGAGAAACAGCAGTATTAACATTTTCCCAGCAAACACCTTACTCAATGATGGAGTGGGAGCAACACTTCCGGGAACCTTCGGAAAGGTTGGTAATCCTGGCATTTCATATGAAAATCTATTCTATGCAGGGCACTCAGCCGAATCTGGATATACTGGAGATGGATTTGGTGGTGATGGAATATACCTAGTAGCAGAAGTTGATATAGTCCCCGGAATTCCTACTGCTGCTTTCGCACCTTCAGATGCACAATTCGACATTGAAGATTATACGTTAGATAACATATTCTCATCAACTTCAGATAAATTTGAATTTGCTGTGTTTGGAGAAAAGTTCTCACAATCAACTAATAAAGTGTTAAACACCCAAGATGAAGTAAATCAATTAAGCAATGCAGTGGAGATTCCACTGACTTCTGATGTGGGTGGTATGTTTGCAAGACAATTCAGAGATCTACAACCGTGGTTCTCTCCTGCAAATCGATCAGTATCCACAGTTAAAGACATAATTAGCGAAAGATACACATTAACAGATGGACAGCAAGATACACTGTATGATGCAAAAGTCAACTTTGTGAGGAATAGTGACGGATCACTAAGATTGTTTGGTGATAAAACTCTTGCTCCATCTACTAGCACATTTTCCAGAGTGAATGTTAGTAACTTATTCATATATCTGAAAAAGAAACTTGAACCTCTTTCAAGAAGATTTTTATTCGAGCAAAATGATGCCAAATCAAGAGAATTATTCATTAATTCAGCAACACCATTCTTGGAAACTGTTGTGGGATCCAGAGGGATTAGTGAATTTAGAGTAATCTGTGATGAAACTAATAATACTCCTGATATTGTAGATTCTAACCAATTTGTGGTAGATGTTTTCGTGAAACCAGTAAAAACAATCAACTTTATAAAGATTCGATTAACCAATGTTGGAACTTCTTTTGAATTAGAGTAATTCATAAATAAAAATGAACTCTCTAGGAGAATAAGATGGCACGACCTAATGTTACAGTAATAGTTAACGATCAATCTTTTGTTATCAGCGGAACCGAGTCTGGCGGAGCACATGTTGCAGGATTTCCTTCAAGTGAAGGTTTACTTTTCGCACTCGGAAATACCACAGAAACACAGCAAGGTTTCATGCGTGTCGAGGGAACCGATGACTGGTTTGGCCGACTAAAAAGTCCAGAGCCTCTCTCAAACTATGGCGGGGGAAGCACTGCGGGTGGCGATCTTCCATTTTATCACTTCACACCGGGAAGCACATTCTCCGGACAGAGACTAGATCCAGAACAAGTAAATAGAGATGCAACCGGAGGTAATGTTCAGGTCTTTGGATCAACATTCGGATACCAAAGATGGCCAAACGGACCAACCGGAGAGTGGACAGACGAATGGTGGTCAGTTCACAATTACCTTCTTTATGGAGGAATTGCAATTGTTGGTGCAACTGGAACAGTAACCAATACCACTAGTGCCACTACTACTCTTCAGAACAAATCTATTGCTTTGGATTCTGTGTTTGGTGTTTCGGGATCAGCTTCCAATACCATAGTCAAGAATATTACTGATAATAGAGGAGACTGTATTGGTGTATGTCACGTTCCCTCCGGGACTGGTATTGACACAAGCGTAAACTCACCAGTAGGTAGTGCAAGTGAAAATATTGTATCTGTGTTTGGTGAAAAGAGCCATGTGGACATTAGTAGATTATCATCATCAGTGGTCACGGACACAAACTTGATTCAGACACCACTTTCTGCTGATGTTGCTGGGTGTCTTGCGAGAACAGATAGAGTTGCCAATCCTTGGTTCTCACCGGGTGGTGAGGTTCGAGGTAGAATTTTAGATGTTGTTAGATTAGCAAAAGATCTAACAGACGGAGAGCAAGACATTTGTTACGATAATAAGGTAAACCCAATTGTTACTTTCCCCGGTGAAGGAACCCTCTTGTTTGGAGACAAAACAAATAAACCAAACAGCACATTAAGTAGAATTAATGTTGCTCGTTTGTTCCTTTACCTCAAGAGAGTAATCGGAACATCTGCACGAAGTCTTCTTTTCGAACAAAATGACGAAATTACCCGTAACTTGTTTATTAACGCAGTCACTCCTCTTCTTGAGACAATTCGAGGACAAAGAGGAATTACCGACTTCAGAGTCATCTGTGACGAAACCAACAATACCTCAGATATTATTGATTCCAATCAATTCGTAGCAGATGTGTTTATTAAACCAACCAAGTCCATTAACTTTATTCGTCTTCGCTTCACCAACAAAGGTGAAGGTGCAGAATTAGGCTGATACATACACTAGGAGCAAAAAATGCCAGGAACTAATAGCATAGACGAATTTAAGAGTAATTTCCACGGGGGAACCCGCAGAAACAGGTTTGAAATTAGCGGGTCGATTGGAGAAGCGGCTGCATCACTCTCCACGTTTCACGCTTACGCATTCAATCTTCCAGCGGTAGGAATAGGAGAAATTCCTGTAGACTATAGAGGAAGAAGGGTATATATTCCCGGAGATCGTGATTATCCGCAATGGACCTTAACAATTCTGGATGATGCAGGTGGTCCCGGATCTGAAATTTATCCTGCTTTCCAAGAGTGGCAAAGAAAGATAAATGATCACACAGATAACGTATCAGAAACAGGTCCCGCTGCTGATAGACAGCAGTGGACAATTAAGCACCTAGAAGCACAAGGACAGGGTTCTAACGCACTCAAAACCTTTATACTTAAGGGATGTTGGCCAGTATCAGTTGGACCTATTAGTCTCGCTGCCGGTGCAAGAGATGAATTGGTAACATTCGACGTAACTGTTAGGTACGATTATCTTAATTACGAATCTGGAACAAGTTCGGCACCTACAATTGGTTGATATATTAATTATTATGGAGTGATAAATGGCTTTTAAATTTTTTGGGTTTGAAATTGGTCGCAATAAGGACCTCGGAACCCCTGTTATTGATCCGGCTATAAGCCTCACTAATAAGGGTTCCGAGTCCTTTGTTCCACCAGAAACATATGACGGAACATACACTTTCGAAACGGGTGGTGTTTTTGGCACATATGTCGATGTTGGTGGGCAAAACTTAGCAGCACAAATGAAGGGTGAAAATGAACTCATAGGCACATACCGTGGGATGTCATTATATCCGGAAGTAGATCAGGCAATAGAAGATATTGTTAATGAAGCCGTTGTTCCCGGTGATGATATGGAAACGATAAAACTTGATTTAGATGATGTTAAAGTATCAGATATTGTTAAGAAAAAAATACATTTAGAATTCAAAAAAATAACAAAACTTCTTAATTTTGATAAAAGAGCACATGATATTTTTAGAAGATGGTATATCGACAGTAAATTATATTTTCACATTCTGATAGATAATAAAAATCCTGATCAGGGGGTTGCAGAAATACGTCCTATAGACCCTCTAAAGATCAAAAGAATACGAAGAGTAAATAAAAAGAGTAAAAAGAATTTTGAAACAACAACAGGGAATGTTGAAATTCCTCTAGTTGCAAATGTGGAAGAATATTATCTGTACACAAACACGGATAAGGATTCACCATACCAAACACCGACTTCTGGATTGAAAATTTCACCAGATTCAATTGCATATGCATCCTCTGGTATAATCGATGGAAGTTCACGAAGAGTCATTGGATATCTCCATAAAGCAATTCGTTCATTGAATATGCTCAGACAGACCGAGGATGCGGTAGTGATTTATAGAATCTCTCGTGCTCCCGAAAGAAGAGTATTTTATATTGATGTCGGAAATCTTCCTAAGAATAAGGCAGAACAATACCTTCGTGAGATAATGAATCGTTACAGAAATAAGTTAATCTACGATCAAGACACAGGACAGGTACGAGATGATAGAAACCACCTTTCTATGCTTGAAGATTACTGGCTTCCAAGAAGAGAGGGTGGAAGAGGAACAGAGATTACAACACTTCCCGGTGGTGATAAGATGTCCCAACTCGAAGACGTTGAGTACCTCCTCAAGAAAGTATATCGTTCACTGAACGTGCCTGTTTCAAGAATGGAATCTGAAAATGGTTTCAATATGGGCAGATCAGCAGAGATATCGAGAGATGAAGTTAAATTCCAAAAATTTATCACTAGACTTCAAGTTAAATTTTCTGAATTGTTTTATTCCCTGTTGAGGGTTCAACTAATACTTAAGGGAATTACTACGGAGGATGACTGGAACGATATTTCTCAGGATATAAGATTTAGATTCAATCGAGACACATATTTTGATGAACTCAAAGAAAATGAAATTATGTCCGAAAGAATAAATATGCTAAATACCATACAGCCACTGATAGGCACATTTTTCACCGAGGATTATATAAAGAAGCACATCCTGAAGATGTCCGATCAAGAAATTAGGGATTTGCAAGATTCGTTTGATCAACAACCAGTACAACAAGAACAACAAATCCCCCAAGAGCCAACGGAGTAAGCAATGGAAACAATTTCCAAAATGATTGATGCAGCAATCTTAAAAGACAAGGATAATTTCCTTGATTCTTTTGGTCAAGAATTTCTCAATAGAGTCAACGAAAAAGTACAGAACATTCACCGTACAGTTTCAAAGAATCTCTTAAATCCCGAAGGTGTGGTAGTCGAACCTGATCTGGAAGAGAATGTAGAAGAACCCATTGATGAAGTAAACGAAACACTCCTTCGTCATGCAATTCCTACCATTTCTTTCCAGACCATAGACGAAGCGAAAGTGGCAAGAAAAGAAATGGTAAATATGGGTATGTGTGAGGCCTGCATTACTCAGAGAGGTGAAAAACTTCACTTTGATGTAGAATCAATTGACGAAAATGTATGGCCTGATGTTTACTTCACTCTGAAAGAACTTTCAGAAGATACACACTATGATCCCTATCACGAATTTGCATACTTCATCAAGGAAGCACTCGAAGACGGTGAAGTTGAATTTGAACTAGCCGATGGTTCAACTGCTAGAATCACTAGCGAAATGGCTCAGCAGATCAGCAGAGTTCATGATGTCCTTAGCGGTAAGAATCAAGAAATCTTCCGTGATAACGCAACACTCAGCGAAGAGTCTTTCGAGCAAATGATGAACTTTGTTCAGGACGCAATCGAAAAAGAGGGAGAATCTGAATGAGCACAGCATCAGAAATACTCAAGCATGTAATGGATGAGAATCCAAAGGCAATAATGGACACACTTGATGTGGCATTATTTGACAAAATCTCATCTAGAATCGAAGAGAAGAGAATGGAAGTTACTCGGAAGGTATACGGGGAAGCACTTGATCCTGTAGGGAAAGAGGATGGAGACATCGATAATGACGGAGACGAAGACGAAACCGATAAGTATCTTCACAATAGAAGAAAAGCAATCGGTAAAGCCTTAAATAAAAAGAAAAAAGGTAAAGGTAAGAAATGAAATTAATTACCGAGACAACAGAAGACGTTCGCCTCGTAACAGAGAAAACTGACGATGGTAAGAAAACTTACTTTATCGAAGGTGTCTTTATGCAGGCAGAAACCAAAAACCGAAATGGTAGAGTTTATCCTATGGGTATACTCGAAAAAGAAGTTAGACGATATTCGCAAGATTTAGTAGAGAAGAAAAGAGCACTTGGTGAACTCAACCATCCACAAGGTCCTACCGTAAACCTTGATAAAGTTTCTCATCTTATAACCGAACTAAATTTTAGAGGGAATGATTGCTACGGAAAGGCAAAAGTTCTTGATACCCCTATGGGTAAAATAGTAAAAAGTTTGATCGATGAAGGAGCACAACTTGGTGTTTCCTCTAGAGGAATGGGATCATTAAAGGATATGGGCGGAATAAATGAAGTTCAACAGGACTTCATGCTTTCTGCTGTAGACATTGTAGCGGATCCATCAGCCCCCAGTGCGTTTGTTAACGGAATCATGGAAGGTGCGGAATGGGTGTGGGATAATGGTATTCTGAGAGAGAAAGAAATCTCAGATATGAAAAGACAAGTAGAAGAGTCTTCTCGGAATAACAGAGAAAAAACCGCTCTAGAACTATTCGAAAGATTCATGATGGGTCTTTGAAAAACTGTCCACACTGTTAAAAAAAACAAATTTATAAATAATATACAAACCTCGGAGGTTAAGACTAAGATGGATACAGCAACCAAAACAACAAACAAAGATTTCAGCAGCCCTGATCTCTACAAAGACGCATCAGGAAAAGGTGCCATGATTGCAAAACCAACCGCAACAAGTGCGGATGCAAATAGAACCTCAGTCGCTCCTAAGCCATCTGACGCTTCGCCTGAAGTTCAAACTCCAGAAGGAGTCGTAGCACCTGTACCCTTCAGAGAGCACATGGAAACTCTATTCGACGGCGAAAATCTAACAGAAGACTTCATGACTAAGGCAGAAGTCGTTTTTGAAGCCGCTGTAGGAGAAAGAGTTAGTGTACTTGAAGAGGAACTTAAGGCTGCTGTTGCCGAAAGTTATGAAGAAGAACTAGAATCGTTCAAGGGTGAACTCGTAGAGAGAATTGATGACTACCTCAACTACGTCGTGGAAGAGTGGATGCAAGAGAATGAACTCGCAGTTGAAACTGGAGTTCGTTCTGAAGTTGCAGAGTCATTCATCGAAGGACTCAAGAACCTCTTTGAAACTAACTACATCGACATCCCAGAAGAGAGAGTTGACATACTTGAAAAACTCGTCAACGAGAACGAAGAAGTTAACGATCAACTCAACGAAGCAATCAACACTAACATAGAACTCTCCAAGGACCTTCTTGGTTACCAAAAGGCAGAACTATTCTCTGAAGTTGCAAATGATTTGAGTGATGTGCAAATTGATCGATTTGCATCCTTAGCAGAGGGTATTGAATTTGAAAGTGCAGAACAATTTGCTGATAAACTAGTAGTTCTTAAGGAAAGTTACTTTGGAACCGGAGAACCAGCAACACAAGAAGAAGAAGAAGTTGCCGCAACTTCAGTTAGAGCCGCTACTACTTTAAACGAAACCTCTGAAATTAAGAGCCCTATGGATCTGTATGTTAACACACTGTCCAGACAGTCCTCGCAGAGAAAACTTTACGATAAAAACACCAAATGACCAACCAGATAAACCAAGGAGATACACATGTTATCTGAATTCGAACTCATGAACACACAACCATATGACCAGTTGGTCGAAAAGTGGGGACCTGTTCTTAATCACGACGAATTCGGCGGCTTCGAAGATAGCTACCGAAAGAAAGTTACCGCATCACTTCTTGAAAACCAAGAGCGTGCAATGCAACAACAATACCTTACAGAAACCTCACCAACTAACGCCCTCGGCGCTGGTGCGTTTGGTTACGACACAGGTGCTTCCAACTTAGACACTGGTACACCAGTTTCTCGCTCAACCGGAATTGCTGGTTACGATCCAGTTCTCATTAGTCTCGTCCGCCGTGCTATGCCAAACCTTCTTGCGTATGACATTGCCGGTGTTCAGCCAATGAGCGCACCAACCGGACTCATCTTTGCGCTTCGTGCTAATTACACAAGCCAAACTGATGATCGTGGTAGTGGTGTTGGTGAAGCACTCTTCCAAGAGCCTTACCCACCATTCTCCGGTAACGGTTTCACTTCTGGAGCAATCGAAGGAACCACAAGCGGTGGACCTGCTGCTTTCTCTGCAACTGGTGGCGTCGATCCTGACGGTGCGGCCGCTCGCGGTATCACATCTGGTGGTACATTCCGTGCATCCGTCTTCAATGACAATTTCAGAGCAATGCTCACTGGAACTGCTGAAGGCCTCGGTGGCAGTGGAAACGAAACATTCAGTCAGATGGCATTCACCATCGACAGAATCGCCGTTGAAGCTCGTACCAGAGCACTCAAGGCTGAATACAGCACAGAACTTGCTCAGGACCTCAAGGCTGTTCACGGACTCGACGCAGAGACTGAACTTGCTAACATCCTAAGCACCGAAGTTCTTGCTGAAATCAACCGAGAACTCATCCGTCTTCTCTACTTCAAGGCTAAGAGTGGTGCTCAACAGGGTGATCTCACCGACGCAGGTATCTACAACCTCGACACAGACTCTGACGGACGTTGGAGTGCTGAACGATTCCGTGGACTCATGTTCCAAATCGAACGTGAGTGCAACACAATCGCTAAGGAAACTCGTCGCGGTAAGGGTAACTTCATCGTAGTTTCTTCTGATGTTGCTTCTGCCCTTGCAATGGGTGGATTCCTCAACATCTCACCAGCACTCAATGTCCAACTCGACGTTGATGATACTGGTAGAACCTTCGCAGGTGTCCTTAATGGTAGAATCAAGGTTTACATTGATCCCTACCTTGCAACTAACGTGAACACAGTTCTCGTCGGTTATAAGGGTACATCACCATACGACGCTGGTATGTTCTACTGCCCATACGTTCCACTCCAGATGGTTCGTGCAGTTGGTGAGAACACCTTCCAGCCTAAGATCGGATTCAAGACCCGATACGGTATGGTTGCAAACCCATTCGTCGGGGGTTCGGATGCGTCTGCTCGTGACTTCACTACGGGCGGATCTTCTAGTGCTGGTAACCAGTACTACAGACTGTTCAAGGTTGATAACATTCACGGAACAATGACTTGACTTCCTGATAATATCAAATAAGGTTAGAAGAACGGGGGATCTTACGATCCCCCGTTTTTTTATATACATAGTAGTATGGCCGGAGAAACTGCTTCAATCCCAGACATTACCTACAGATCCTACGGTATAACATCCGGAGGAACTGCGGGATTACCACAGGATGATAATCTTCTAAATCGTAATTACTTTAGATTCACCATCCAAAGAATACCAAATTTTGAAAGATTTGTAAGAAGCGTATTAGTGCCACCATTTAGATTTGGTGAACTTGTTCAACCAACAACACTGAATTTGGATATAAAATTGGCAGGAGGTAGTTTTGACTTTTTACCTCTTCAAGTAGGATTTGTTCTAGATGAGAGATTCTTATCTTACATCGAATTATATAATTGGATGACTTCTATTGGTATGTTCAAGAATGATACGACAATTGAGAGAGAAGCTATAACATCTGATGCAACATTGCTAGTAACAAACAGTGCATATAGACCCCAATACAGAATTGTTTTCAAGGATCTATATCCGATAGCACTAGGGGAATTGGATTTCACTTCGGCAGAACCAATATCCTCACCTCTGATATCTAATGTAACTTTTAACTATACTCGATTCGAAATATATAATGCAAATGGAAACTTATGTGATAACCTATTGGGATAACAGTGAATGAACTTAAGTGATTATCAAAATTATGCAAAAAATGATCTTATACTCGATGAAACTCAACTAGACACAGAATCTTTAAAAACACCTCAACTCCATTCAAAATACTTAAATTTTTTGATGGATGAAAAACTTAGATTAACTAAACTTCAACATGAGTATAAGGTGATTCGAAGAAAGAAGTGGCTGTACTATACAGGTAAAATGTCTCAGGAAGAACTAGAAGAAGAGGACTGGGAACCATTCGAACTTACAATACTGAAAACGGATTTGGATAAATTTTTAGATTCCGACGAGGATCTACAATTAATTGACATGCGTATGAAATATAAAGAAACTATTGTTGATTATCTAAACGAAATCATAAAAGTAATTAACAATAGACAGTGGAACATACGTTCTGCCATAGACTGGCTGAAATTTACGAATGGACAATGATGAGTGATCTGATCATACGACAAATAGATGCCGTACATCTAAAAATAGAAAGTGAAAAATCAATAGCAAAAGAACTCAGTGATTTTTTCACATTCTATGTTCCGAATTATCAGTACACCCCAGCATTTAAGAATAAATATTGGGATGGTCAGATAAGACTATTCAATTTATTCAATCGCACAATATATGTCGGACTTAAAGATTACATTCAAAAATTCTGTGATGATAGAAATTACTCATACACATTCACAGAAGAAAAAGAAATGGCTCAATGTGATGATGCAGAGGACTTCATAAACACACTGAGTCTAACTGCCAATGGTAAACCCATAAAGATTCATGATCACCAAAAAAAGGCTTTTCTTGATTCTCTGGTAAAGAAAAGAACTTTACTCATATCTCCCACGGGTTCAGGTAAGTCTCTAATAATTTATTGCCTAGTTCGCTATCTTCTTAGATGTACAGAGGGTAAAATTTTAGTAGTTGTCCCCACAACTAATCTTGTAAATCAAATGAGGTCCGATTTCGAAGACTACGGGTCAAATGACTCGTTCAATATTTCAGACGAAATCCATACCATATTTTCTGGACAGGAAAAACAAACAGACAGAAGAGTGGTAATTTCAACGTGGCAGAGTTTATATACACTTCCAGAATCATACTTTGATCAATTCGAATCTGTGTTTGGAGATGAGTGTCATTTATTCAAAGCCAAATCATTGTCTGGGCTGATGGAAAAGATGAAGAACGCATACTACCGATTTGGCACAACGGGAACATTAGATGACTCAAAAACACACAAGTTGGTAATCGAAGGACTATTTGGTCCTGCGGTCAAAGTGACATCAACCACAGAGTTGATGAAAAAGAAAATTCTATCTAAACTAAAAATTCACTGCCTTACCCTGAAACACAATGAAGAATCTTGTAATGAAATGAAGAGAAAGAAGTATCAGGAAGAGATAGATTGGTTGGTTCAGAATAAGGACAGAAACCAGTTTATAGTAGATTTGGCAAAAAAGTTAAACGGAAATACTTTGATACTTTTCAATTTTGTCAATAAGCATGGCATTCCTCTGAATGAATTAATGGAAACTCAGATCACAGACAGACCCATATACATGATTCATGGTAAAACTGACGTAGATGAAAGAGAGATGATTCGTAAGGTTGTTGATAAAAATAAGACATCCATTTTACTGGCATCATATGGTACATGTTCCACGGGAATCAATATTCGCAATATTCACAACATTATCTTTGCTTCACCGTCCAAATCCGTAATT
>TARA_R100001480_G_scaffold22844_6_pt1 | contig 12441 bp, 10 predicted proteins | sample TARA_R100001480 | Tara Oceans TARA_R100001480 (sample SAMEA2622212) | marine metagenome | biome: marine biome (ENVO:00000447); feature: mesopelagic zone (ENVO:00000213) & marine oxygen minimum zone (ENVO:01000065); material: "saline water (ENVO:00002010), including plankton... | reverse complement strand
AAATGATAAAGTTAAAACTGACAAAAAAAGAAATAGAGCTAATAGATAACGCACTTGAAATTATAGCATGGGAATACAGCGACAAAAGAAAGCACAAAGCAAGAAAATTAATTGAGAAACTAGAAAAACAGGCTGAACCCCAACTCTAAAAAATAGAGAAATAGAAAGGAAAGCACCTCAATTAAGAGGTGTTTTTTTTATGTCATAAATTTTCTTCAGCTGAAAAAAAATACTCTCAGCTGAGAACTGCAAAATGTTTGCAAATATACAACTTTTTTTTCTAAAACCTAATGTATTTAAAGATAAGTTACTAACAACTGTTGAAAAGTTTTGTTAATATCTTTCGGGTATTTATTTTGTATTCCGTCAAATATTTGTGCAGCTATTCTTATGCCCATATACATAACCACAACAAAATGAAATCCAATTTTATAAGTAGATAATATTTAGGAAATAGTATTTATTAGGATACGTTTAATCAACGTTGATAGGAAGGGTACGAAGTTAGTTAAAATAAAAGATAGTCTTTCGCAAAAAGGAGGGGAAAAGGTAAAAAGTGTATAGAAAAGTGTTTTTAGAGACCAAAAAAAATTATAAAAAATTTTAAAACCCTATTTTATAGTTAAAAGGTTATTGAAGGGTTTGTGAAGGGTATATTATACCCTACATAATAAAGCTAAAGATTAAGCTATTTGTATATGTATAGTATTTTATTTAGTTTTGTATTATGAGTGAGGAAAAAGAAGATTTACCTAACACAGAAAAATATTCACCCAAAAGAACCTTTGGTCATCACAATGGTACGGGCAGAAAAAAAGGTAGCATCACAAAGACCACTAAGATAACAAGAGAGATACTTGCCAATGCTCTTAGCGGACAAGAGGTAAATATTATGGATGCACTCGAAAAGCTATCGGCTAAGAATCCTGAAGCATACATCAATGCTATTGCTAAGTTACTTAACTATGCAATGCCGAAACTTCAATCAACAGAAATAAAAGCGGAGAACAGTAGAAAAATAGAAATCAAGCTAGACGATAATGTTAGCTTAGACGAACTGAAGGCTAAAATGGAGAATCTCGAAAGAGATGATGATGACGATGATGATTTAGCTGACTACGTTGAGATAGATGGATAAACAACAGAAAAAGCAGCTGCTTCAGGCAATGGAGAAGGCTATATGCGAGAAATCGTTTTATGAGTTCTTCATCAGAGCCTTTGATATAGCTGAACCCTCTGTTCCGATATCAGTAAACTTTCACCATAAATACCTTTGCGATTTACTACAAGCCGAAGCCGAAAGGATAAAGGAGAATAAACCAAAGGACAAGGATATAATTATTAACATCCCTTTCCGTAGCAGTAAGTCTTTACTTGTTACCGTTCTGTTTCCCGCTTGGTGTTGGGCAGTACATCCTAAGATGAGGTTTATCACAGCATCATATTCGGCAGAGATTAGCATAGAACACGCCACAAAGTCAAGGGATATCATAAATAGCGAATGGTATCAGAAACATTGGGGTGAAGTCTATCAGATTAAGAAAGACCAAAACCTAAAAGCTAGATACGAGAATACTTATCTAGGTGTTAGAAGAGCAACATCTGTTGGTGGTTCGGTTACAGGTCAGGGTGGCGATATAATTCTAGTCGATGACCCTACATCACCAAAGAACGCAGCATCTCAGATAGAAAGAGAAAATGCTAACGAATGGTATAAGTCAACACTATACTCACGACTAAACAATCCTACAACGGGAGTTAGGATAATTATTATGCAGAGAGTACACGAAGATGACCTTAGCGGTTATCTCTTGTATAACTCGCCCGATAAACACAAACATATTTGCATACCCGCAGAGCTTTCTAGCGACTTAAAGCCTTATAGCCTATCAGACCAATATCAAGACGGTCTGTTTTGGAAAGAAAGATTTTCGCAAGAGGTTTTAGATGACTATAAGTCGGCACTAGGCTCTTATGGTTATGCAGGACAACTACAACAACGACCAACACCTGCAAATAGCGGTATGATTAAGAAAACATGGTTTAAAGTAGATGAAAAACAAAAAGAAGGGGTAGTCAATTTTATAATCGACCCTGCGTACACCGCAAGTGAGAAAAATGACCCTTCAGCACTACTAGCCTATGTATTTGCAGACAATACTTGGCAAATAATAGCAGTACAGAATGTAAGGCTAGAGTTTCCTGACCTAGTAAAGCATATAATCAAGTTCGTAGAAAAAAATGGATATACAACACAGTCCAAAATTTTTGTAGAACCTAAAGCAAGTGGTAAATCCATAGTGCAAACGCTTATTAGAGAAACAGGTCTAAATGTAAAAGAAGATAAACCACCAACCAAAGACAAGGTGGCTAGAGTACAAGACGTAAGTCCAACACTAGAAACAGGTAGGGTAACACTACTCAAAGGTGTTTGGAATGAAGAATTTTTGATGCAATGCCAACAATTTCCCGCTGCAAGGCACGATGATATGGTTGATTGCCTAGTTATGGCACTAAATCAGCACTTTAGGGGTAAGAAAATAGTATTTTTTGGATAAATGACCTATAAAATTGAAATTTGCACAAAAATTGCGACAGATAAATAACATATATAATTAATTTTGCAGAAATGAGTGAAATCATATACATAAACGAAGAACATGAGCAGATAGTGCTAGATTATCTAAGATTTGTTCAGAAACAAGTGTATGATGCTACTGAGATGGCTGAAAGTGGTAAATACAACGATTTTCAAGATATTCTTAGCGATATACTAATGTATCACAATGATTTCTCTGATTTTGGCTTGAAAGACGATAGTGTAAGCGAATGGTTGTTTTCTATACCAAATTTAGCTATGTTCACTACTTTAGGCTTCTTTGCAGGATTGAAAGATAAGTCCAATGAGGATTTAATAGACAAATGCTCAACCAATATACATGGTGCAACTATGGAAATGGTAGGTAGACTGTCAGATATGTTAAAAGACATAGAAGAAGAAAGTAAAGTAGAAAAACAATGTTAAACATAGAAATCAATAAAAAACAGTACAATATCCCTAACAAGTGGGAGGAAATGACCGTTGACTACTACTGTGGTGTGTATGAGATAATAAAAAAGTATCAAATCACAGAAGAAGAAGCTAATAGCGAGAATGACCTAACAAAATACCACGTTATGCAAGAAAATAAGATGTATAAGGAATTATTCATCTATATGACGGGTATTGACGGTGAAACAATGGAAAATGTTCCTATGAATGATGTTATGGCAGTAATTGAGTGCCTTAACGAGATTATGGAGGAGTACAAGCCAAAAGGAATGGATTATTTTGAGTTTGATGGAAAAGTTTACTATTTTCCTATGGACTTCCTAAGAACAGGTACTTTTGGTGATTATATAGAGAGTCAACAGTTGGAGTTGAACACACAATACCTAAAAAACGGTAGATTTGATATTTTACCTGAACAAATGGCAATTTTGTGTAAAGAAGTAGATGAAGAGGTTGACCTAGACAATATTGACGAAAAGGCGAATAAGTTTCGTGAGTTGACAATGGACATCGTATGGGAGTTCAGTTTTTTTTTGAACAAACGAACTTTGGCATCAATCAACGTTATAAAAACCTTTTCAGAAATGGCGGAACAAAAAGTATCGCAGTAGCGAAGGCAAGTAAGATAATGAAGCCATTTGGTTGGCTTAACACCTTATACGACATATCACTTGATGGAGTATTTACAAAAGAAGGTAAAGACGCTATGCAAAGTGTAAAAGACGAAAAGTTGTATAAGGTTTTAACATACCTGTCTTGGAAAACTGCAAAAGGAGATTATGAATTAGCTGTCAATGAAGAACAGCGAAAACAGATAAAATAATGAGTTTTACAAAACTTAGAGAAATAAGAGATAGGTTTGAGCAACAATGGATTAATGGTGGCTTTATTTTCGGCTATGAGAACGAAATAAATGAGAATCATAACAATGACTACCCATTATTACTTGTTTTACCTCCAACATCAGAGCTTCCTGCTACGGAAGGTGATGTGCAAGAAGAATACACCTTTGAGTGCCTAGTCGTTAAGCCATACTACCAAAATCAATCAGGTTCGCTTGATGTAGTATTTAGCTTATTAGAGCAAGAAGCATTGACATGGCTACAAAGAGTGTTAGATAGCTATACAAACAAAGAAGTAATTTTAAGTCCTGACAGTATATCTGTTGAACGAGAAAAAGAGCTATATAACGACAAGTTGATACAGGTCAGGCTTACTTTTACTTTAAATGCCTTCTCTCACAGCCTTACAAGTGTTGGAGATGATATAATAGCTGACTTATCGCCAAAAGTGTGGCTAAGAGCAGATATGGGTGTTAAAACGCATTTCTTTGGTGGTAATGAAGTGGTAACATCTTGGAGAGACCAAAGTGCCAACGGAAACCACTTCTCGCAGTCTACCTCACTAAAACAGCCTACATACAGATATGAGAACTCTACAAACAACTATCCATTCATTGATTTCAACGGAACGACTACATTCCTATCTTGCGACAACAATAGTATTGATGGAACTGTCAATGGGTTGAATAGTGAGTTTACGGTTGCTTATGTTGCAACATCTGATGCAGATGGTGATATATTACTAAGCAAGAATGTTGGTTCTAATCCTAACTTCAAACTATCTACAACATCAGGGAAGTTTTCTTTTACAGCAACAGATGGTGGTGGAGATAGCATAACACACGCAGATACATCAAGTGCATCATCAGCAATAGCAGTAAGGGTGGTTGGTCTTGAAAACCATAAGATAAAAACATATCTCAATGGTCAGTTGCAAAACACTACCAATGAGTCTGATTATGATAATGTTGATTTTGGTAACAGCAATCCTATATTATTGGGTGCTGAGAACAATTCCGCTCCTACCAACTTCTTTGATGGCAAGGTGCAAGAGATTATAATATTTAACAAGAAACTTACAGGAGATGAGGTTCATACCTTATCAGATTACTTAAAACATAAATACAAAATATAATGGCATTAGAAATAGTTGACCAACCCGAAAATACATTTCAAAGCGTATATAAGCCTATAAAGTTTTCAGCAAGATTTGGAAGTACAAATAGAGATAAATATGTTAGTTGTAAGGTTACAATAAAACCTTACGATAATATTACTGATGCTGCTATAACATCACAAGCTGTAACAATAAGAGTTCAGCCTAGTATAAATATACCAAACTTCACATCTTCAGGAAACACACCAAACAACAATTTTCTTTATTATACAATAGATGTTTCTTCAATATGTAGGGATTTTTTATCACACAGCCTAAGACCTTGTACTCAAGACACAGGAACTCTTGTCAGAAGAGATATAACACTTGCTGAAATTTCTAACAACGTATATCAAAAGTTTGATGTTGATTTTCAACTAGAAGAAATATCAGGAGGTGTTTTACAGAATGTTTCAAGCGATGGAACTGATAGCGGTACTTTTATTGCTACAAACACAGCTTTGCTTCACGAACAAGAACATTACTTAAATATTGCTAAAAACTTATATGATGGCTCTACATCACAAGAGCAGGGAGCTGATTTACTTTATCAATATGTTCATTCGGGTGATGCTAATTACCAAAAGAATAGACAAAAGTATTTAACAACAAAGCCTATTAGTAATAGAATAATAGGAACGGATGAGTGTGAGTATCTGTCTTTCCTACACAAAGATGACACTACAAATGACGTTAGGGTTTTGGTAAGGTTTTATGATTTTAACAATAATGTAATTGGTACTGATGTTCAAGGAACAGGTAATAGTTATGCGTTGATAATAACTAAAACCGTAGATGGTAATGGTAATACAGGAAGTAACTTAAACTCTTGGGCGGATAGTGGTAGTACAGATGAAACACATTCAGTTTGTCAAGTAGGTATAGGAACAAGAAATATAAAAGAAACAATAAGAAGTCGTTTTAACGATTCCTGTGCTGTTACTGATTTTACAATCATAAAATATTACGAAGTATATACAGAATATAGCGGAAGTAATAAGATAGGTGAAACTGTTAGATATTATATTGACCATACTAGAGAAAGGGTTGATGGTGTTAGATTTCATTGGCAGAACAGACTAGGGGGTATAGATAGTTACACTTTTGACGGAATATTTAGCGAAGGTATAAACATATCTTCTAAATCTTACGAGCAAAGTATATATCCTGACTTTAGAGGACAGCTAGGTCAGTCAACAAGTAATACAAGTGTAATAGTTGGTGATAACCCTTTATATCAAGAAGATTATGGTGCTTTAGTTCCTAGAGTAGCAGGTCTTACTGATGATAAATACCCTTCTGTTAGAAAGTCGCAAGTAAAAGCTGTAAAGGAAGGAACAGCTGTTTCAAGACCTTATGGTGTTGGTGAGCAGGATATGTTTGAGGATTTATTAGCTTCTCCAAATGTATGGATAGAGAAAGGATGGGTAGGTAAAGAAATATTTAGAGAGGATTGGAGTGGTTATGGTGCTGTATCTAATATTACTGATAATTGGAACGTTGTTGATGGTGATTTCACAACTGACGCTTCTTTTAACTCTAGTGATGGTCATTTATCGGGAACTAGAACTTATAAAAAAGGTAACGATTCGGGTGATGATGAGATTTGGGCATCAAGCAAAAAATTCATAAAATACAATCCAAAAAGCATATATGAGATAGAGGTGAGGGTAAAAAGTAGTGGTAGCGGCTTAGGCACTGATTACGTTGGTTTTACAGGTTACGCTGCCGATAAAACAACTAAGATAAGCACATCGGGTGCTAATAGTTTTACTTCAGCACATTACGTTACATTAAATGCTTATGACCAAACTGCTGATGATAAATGGGAAACATTTAGAGGTTATGTTTCAGGAAACTCTTCAAGCGGTGCGGGTGGTCAACATAATAACGCTAACGACCCTGCAACAGCTTACGAGGGTGTAGAGTTCATATCTCCAATGTTTTTACTTCACTTCGATAATACAGCGGGTATAACACAAATAGACTACATTGTGGTAAGGGAATATAAAACAGACATACCTAACTCTAACGGTTGGTATTCTACACTAAATAGAAACTACTATGTTCCTGTTGTAATTAAGGATGCTAGTGTTACTACATTTGACAATGAGAACTTGCAAAGATGCACAGTAAATTATATAGAAAGTAAAGCTAAAAGAACCATACAATAATGGCTGAAATAAGAGTTGAGTTAAGAGATTTTACGGATGGTATATTAGGTAACCTTGACATCACGTCTAGTGATGACTTTCCTTTGTCATTAAGTTTTCAGAACTTTGATGTTAGGGATTTCAACTCTCGTAGCGGTAGCTTTAGTAAAACATTTAAGATACCTGCATCTAAAAACAACAATAGGCTTTTTAACCACATATATAGAGATGGAAACATTGATAATAACAATGTTCTGAAGAATATACCATCTACAATATATGCCGACAATATTCCTATAATTACAGGGAAGCTAAGAGTAACACAGATATACAAAAACACAGAAGTATTAGAGTATGAGTGTGTATTTCTTGGCGACAACATGGATTGGGCAGATGCTATCAAAAACCTGAACTTAGATGATTTAAGATTTAGTAGTGCGGCTTATAGTTCTTATCCTCCTTCTCCTGAGGTAGTGTTTAGTTACACAGACCCATCTAGTAGTTATGGTAATTATGTTTTCAATCAAGATAAACTTGTATATCCTGTTTTAAGTGTAGGCGAAAAGGACAGCACCGCACTTGCTGTTATTGACAGCGACTACGTTCCTTGTGTGTTTGTAAAAAATGTATGGGATAAAATATTTCAAGCACAAGGATATAGTGTAACATCAACATTTTGTGATAGTGCATTTTTTAAAAACCTAATTATGCCTTTGATATTTGAGAAGCCTAGTCAATATACAGACTTCTCTTTAGGTAAGGTTTCTATGAGTGCTGATGAAACTATATATCAGTTTGATACAGCAGACTATAATGCACTAGTTGGCGGCTCTGTTGTAGATATCACGACTTCAATAGCAAGAGCAATAGCTAACCCTACCATAACAACACAGTTTAATAGTGATGACCATAAGCTAGAGTTTGTAATGTCATCAGATACTTTAGTTGATGATGCACCTGCACAAGGAGGACTAGATACAGATGATTACGGTAATGCACAGCTTGGAACTGTTCATACGGGAAGTTTTGAAAACGGTTTAGTTGTTGCCGCACAGGGTAGTGGTGTTTTTAATTTAACAGGAACTCTTACTGTTGAGGTTAGCTTTGGTGTTGACCCTACAATAGGTGGTGTTTTGTCTAGTGATTTGACAGGAAACTCTGAGCTTCAAATATACGCTGCTTTAAAAAAGGTAGGAACAAATGACGATACAGATGATTTTATCAGTATAGTTGAATCACCAAACTACGGTTCTGATAGTGCGTCAGACACATTTATTATAGGTCATAGTGCATCTTCGGGAGTTGGAATACACACTTCTGAGCAGTTTCAGTTTCAGTTTGATGAAGAAACAAACCTAGATGAGGGAGATAAAGTAGCTCTAATTGTTCATTATGTTCACAGAAGAAGTGGCTCTGACAAAGATGGTGATTATCTTACAAGAGAAACCGTTAAGGTGTTATCAGGTAGCTTCCTTCAGATAGAGCAAACCTCAGCGTTTTTTAGTGGTGAAGATATAGGAAACATACAACACTTACTACCTAAAGGTAAGCAGTCTGATTTTGTTAAGGGTGTAGCTCAATTATTTAACTTACAGTTTGAAACAGACCCAATAGCAAAAAAAGTATATGTTGAGCCATACGACTACTTTTACAACGGAACAGCATCAGCATATAATTGGACTGATAAGATAGATTACTCTAACAATATAAAAGACGAGTTTTTATATGAGTTGAAATCTAATATGATTTTTAAATACAAAGACCCTAGTAATGATGCTCTTATAGATAGGTACAACAAAAAGAATACTGTGGATTGGGGTGCTTATGAAGAAACTGATGCAACAGGTAATCTACAAAATGGAGAGTACAAAGTAGAAAACGCTTACTTCTCTCCTACTTTTAATTGGTATGAGCCTTCAATAATTTTCAATACAGATATAGCTAGAGTTCCTCTGATACCTATGTATCATACCGACTTCACTAGCTTAGTTCTTTCTAGTGCGGTAGAAAGACCTGAGAAAGAGTTTGCTATCGGTGCTAGAATATTACTAAAAGGTGGAGGATTGTATTCATCAACAAACGGTAAGAGAACTTGGATTTATGTAGATAGTGATAATGACCCATCAACAGGTTCAGCAGCAGCTAATAAAACTTGGAATAAAGCTACGTTTATTAATTACGACAACCTAGTATCAACAGATGACCCTAATGATGACCCTGCGACAAACACCTTGTCAGAGTTAACAATATCAGACGGTCATCAAACGGTTGACTACAATTTATCGTTTTCTGATATAAGGCACGAAACTGTTGTTAATGGAACTCACACTAAATCAGGATTGTATTCTAACTACTACACTAGAATGGTTGAGCAATTAAGAAACAACCCTAGAATAAAAGTGGCGTATATAAACCTAGAAAAGTCGGATATACAGAAACTAGACTTTAGAAACTTAGTGTTTATTGATGGTATCTATTACAGAATAAACAAGATAATAGATTTCAAGCCACATCACGAAGAGTCAACAAAGGTGGAGCTACAAGAGTTCTTTAATTTAGGTAAATCAGATGCACCTGCATCATTATTTATAGACGCAGAAAATCTTAGAATGTAATGAGAACAGTAAAGTTTACAGAAAATACAAAGACTAAAGAGGTTACAGAATATGTAGGTGAAAACATCTATGTTACTGTTGGTGGTGTTTTGCAACCTGTTTATTACACAAATACTAAGAATAATATACAACAAAAAAAGCCTGTGTTTCTTATACCTAAAAAAAGACAGCTAAGACTTTTATCGGCAACAAATCAAGCTCCTAAAATATCTAGGCAGTTAGAGATTGTAGATGGTGCAGCGGTAAACATATTTCCTATTTCTGTATTTACATATCAGAAAGGTGTAAGTGATACTAGCGGTGCTATATCGTCTTGGAGTAGCTTAGAAGGCAGGTATACTCTTAGTCAGCCTACAACCGCAAATCAGCCTAGCTTAGGCTCTAAGCGTGGTGGGGTCAATGGCTTTGTACCCCTTTACTTTAACAGAGAGGAGTCAGACTTTATGTCGCTTGACACAGCCATAACACTTACGGGTGATTTTAGCTTGTTCTTTTACATACAACCAATAGCTGTAAGAGGACATAGAAACACTAGACTGCTTGGAAAGAGTGATGATAACAATATGTACCTTTCAATAAGTGAAGCGTTCAATGAATCATACAACTTTAGTTTTTCATCTAGTAGCGAGGTTGTTGTTAGTACAACAGGGTATTGGCAACCAAGTACAAAAAAACTGTTGATTACAGTACAAAGAAAAGGTGATAAGATATACATAAGGGAAAATGGAACACAAGTTCATAATGGTGTTATAGCTACAACCGATTTTACCTTTGACCAAATAGGTAAGTTGGGTAATTCATCAATACCAACATACAATGGTAATATATATCATTTCTCGGCTTACGATGGTTATTTAAACGACAATCTAGCCAAGATAGAGAACTCAATAATTAGAGAAGCTGAATTAGCAAAAGAATAATGAAGAACGTTTTAAATTCATTTAATAGAGCAATAAACGAGATTGGCAAAAAGTTTGTAAAGGACTTTAGAACTGAGCTTGAGCAGCAAAACTCTGTTGCTACGGGTAATCTTTCTGATACTATGCACTACGATTTAGTTGAAGATGGAGATTCTGTTGAGTTGATTATAAAAACTAGAGCAGACTACGTTCAGGCTGTAAACGAAGGCTCTAAGCCTTTCTTTCCAAACATAACAGCTATTAAGAAGTGGATGGATGCAAAGGGTGTTGGTTATAGCGATGAAAATGAGAAAGAGCTTATAGCTTATAATATAGCAAAGAAAATATCAAGAGATGGACTACCTTCCAAAGAGGGTTTGGCAAGGTCTAAAAATGGTCGTAAAACAAGATTTATAGATAGTGTTGTTGAATCAAAAAAATCAGGCAGAAACAAATCTATACACAAAGCAATAGGACAAGACATAGATAATATATTCAAACAATTACCAAAACAAATATAATGGCAAGAAAGCAAGAATCAGTATATAAGATTAAAGTATTAGGACTTAATGATATCAAGTCTTTAAATACTGAAATAAGTAAGTTAAATGGAAACTACGATAAACTAAGTAATGAGAGTAAAAAGGCTTCTGAATCAACTAAAAGTGTTGGTAAAGGAGCTAAAGATTCTTCAGTAGGTATTTCAAAGATGGCTAAAGGTGCTCTTACTGCTACTGCTGCTTTAGTTGCATTTAGCAAAATATCTAAAGTTGTAACACAACAGATGAAACAAGCTGTTGAAGTTTTCAAGGGTTTTGAGTTTGAAATGGTTAAGGTAAAAGCAATCTCAGGAGCTAATGACGCTGAGTTTAAAAAACTTAATAAATCAGCACAAGATTTGGGTCGTTCTACATTCTTTACAGCACAACAGGTGGCAGCTTTACAGCTTAACTTCTCTAAGTTAGGTTTTACATCAGCAGAAGTTTTAAATGTTCAGGAGTCAGCCTTACTTGCTGCAACAGCAACAGGTGAAGATTTAGCAAGAACAGCAACAGTAATTGGTTCTACTATTAGAGGTTTTGGCATGGAAGCTACTGATGGAGCTAGAGTAGCCGATGTTATGGCTGCTTCATTTACACAATCAGCTTTAACTCTTGAGAAGTTTCAAACATCAATGACAAAAGTATCTTCTGTTGCAAATCTATTGGGTTTTGATTTAGAAGAAACATCTGCTATTATGGGTGTTCTTACAGATGCAGGTATTGAAGCATCTATTGCGGGTACATCACTTCGTAATATATTTCTTAAACTTGGAGACCCTTCATCTGATTTAGCTAAGTCTATTGGGTTTACTGTAAACACCTCTGAAGATATGGTTAAAGAGTTTAGGCGAATGAGAGATGAGGGAGTTAATGTCGAAAAAATGCTAAAGATTGTTGATGTTAGGCAGGTACAAGCTATCTCCAATATGGTTAAGCATATAGATAAGATTGAGGAACAAACAGAAGCGTATAGAAATTCTGAAGGTGCTGCGGGTGATATGGCTGACATTATTGGTGATTCTCTACAAGGTGCTACACTTCGTTTTCAATCAGCACTTGATGGTTTAAGAATCGTTATAGTTGAAAAATTTGCACCCGCACTTACAGGTTTGTTAGATAGACTTGCTAAACTGTTTAATAAATACGCAGAAGGCATATCTCCAATGCAAACTAATATTGAGT
>TARA_R100001480_G_scaffold3723_2_pt1 | contig 12529 bp, 16 predicted proteins | sample TARA_R100001480 | Tara Oceans TARA_R100001480 (sample SAMEA2622212) | marine metagenome | biome: marine biome (ENVO:00000447); feature: mesopelagic zone (ENVO:00000213) & marine oxygen minimum zone (ENVO:01000065); material: "saline water (ENVO:00002010), including plankton... | reverse complement strand
TGGACATGGTATGTTCTCAAGAAATGGCAGAAGAATGATGATAAACCTAATGCCAGATGGTTCTGTGATGTGCTGTCTCCTTTTACTCCAGATGGAGAGATGGGAGATGTTTATGTAAGTGAAATAAAATCAAATGCTCGTAGAGTAACTTGAGTTCTTTGGGGAAAGGAGGTGATATAGTATGAGAGATGTCATGGAATTAGATTTAACAGAAGTTGAACAATATGACTGCAATGAACAGGTAGAGTTTGGGGAAACATTTACTTGCAGGAGCTGTGGCATGGTGGTTGACATAGACTTAATGTTTATGGGTTGTTGTACAGCCTGTAGACGAAAAAGCTAACCTAATGGGGAGAGCAATCTCCCCTTACTTTTTGGAGTAAATTATGTTGAAAAAAGAACTTCAGGAGTTTGCAGATGCATTAGCTAATTCAACTTATGGTGGTATAAACAATACTGATGCAGTAGGGGTATGTGTCAGTTGCAGACAGTTTGTACATCATGGTGTTAATATGTTCACATCTACTGGTCTCAGAGAGTTTGAAATGTCAGGTATGTGTGAGAGATGCTTTGATGATACCTATGGGGAGGATGACTAACATGGAGAAATTCAACACATTATCAGAGGAAGAAATGAACAAAGAATATATAACTGCATGGAAGATGAACAGTAAGTTAGACTACTTAGGTGAGTCAATCAGCTTTTTAATGTGTGCCAGAGATTTAGCATCAGATAAGATAGACAGAGGTAACATTGAGTATTTAATCCAATTAATTCAAGATACATTGGAGGATTACTAATGGAAATATATACAACAGGTGCATATTTGATGTTGAGAGAGATTGAAGGTAGATGGCATTGGGTTGTAACAGCATTTGAAGACCCATGTTACTATGATGGTAAAGAGGTTGAGCCTTTAAGAGTATATCCATCTGAGAGTGCAAATAAAGAAAGAGAAATTATTGAACAATCAGTTACAAGGAGGTGAAATGGAGAGTCAATTAGAAACAATAGCTCACGATTCTGCTCATGTCATACAGTCCGCTATTGCGTGGGATGAACCGTTAAGTGGGGATGATATAGAGATATTAGTCAATACTTTTAAACGAACATTACAAGACTTAAATGGTGATGATAATGAAGAATAAATCTAATTATGTATTGAGTAACATTCCTAACAATGTAGAGGGAAAGTATTTTATGTTTCTCTTTAATAAATATCTAAATAAAGATGTTTATAAGACTAAAAAACGTGGGAATGGAAAGAGAGCAAGTATTGCAAAGAAAGAGAAGAAACACCCACGAACATACGACCAAGACTTACCAATAAGCAAAGCGGAGAGATTCAGATTGTATATAGATAAAAAAGATGTAGAGGAAAGAATTAATTATTAACTTTTTTTAAAGGGGAGAGGATGTCGCATGAGCAGAAAAGACTATATCAAGATAGCTGAAGTATTAAATCTTATGTACAATACAAAATATGATGACGGAGAAGATATGTACTGTAACTTTACACTTGAGGATTTGATTGATGTATTATCACGCATATTCAAGCATGATAATGAGAGATTTGATGGAAAGAGGTTTTATAATGCTTGTACAGAGAAAGGGGGTGAGTAAATGAGAACTAAAGAGATGAGAACTAGATTTACTAGCAAGATTATCAGTGAAAATGTACAAGAGTACAGGCGTCATCAAGAGTACAGGCGTCATAAACTGAAGAACCAGATATATGATTATTTTATTGATAATGATAAGATATACGCTTTTACTGTTGAAGAAGAAATAATGGCACTTATTGATAAACATTTTAATGAAGCACCAGAAAACGATTAGCAAATAACCAATAGGAAGGGGTGATTAAATGAGAAAGATGGATATAAGTATTACGAAAGCTAAGTTGAAACATATTGGTATCAGTTACCGAGAAGAGAAATCTATGCCTGGAATATCTGCTACTGTAAGTCTGGAAACAGAGCATGGTAAGAAGATAACAGAGTTTCATGCTGCTACTGATGCTTGGCAGGAATCTGATAAGATGGCTGTTCCACCTGCTGTCTATGATATTCTGCCATCTATTGAGAGATTGATAGAAACAGCTATAACAGAGCATTGTCAGTCTTCCTGTAAACAATTAACTAAAGGAGGTGAATGATGTGAACAAGGAGAAATTAAATTAGATGTGCATGATGTTTATGAGAACAAGAGTATACTGTCTAACAAAATAGAAAGAGAGGAGGTGAATGTATGATAGATACTGGCTATATAATATCTGCATTGGAGAGTGTGATTGAACACGTTAAATTACATACTAAAAAACAGCAGATAAATGATGATTTAGTGAAGAAAATTCGTAACGAGCTTGAGCAGAAAGAACAAGATATATGTGATAATGTCGCAGACATGGAAAATTACTTACAAGATTTGGAAAACTCATATAGAGATATAGAACAAGCAGGAGAGGACATAAAGTCCAACATTAGCAATATTGCTACTGATATAGAGGATTTAATTGAAAAGGAGAATGACAATGACACAAATTCTTGACCCTGTAGAACAGATACATGAGATGGATGGATTGAGTAACCAGTATCAGTTTATTTCATCTAAAGAAGTAGTCTCTACAGTTGGTTCTCTCGGATGGGATGTACATTCCATCCAGAGAACTGCTGTACGTAGTGATAAAAGAAAAGGTTTTCAGAATCACCTTATTGATTTTCGTAACGGTGATATAAAAGTTAGTGAAGATGAATCCTTAATATCAAGGCTATTATACTTCGGTTCACATGATGGTAAATCTGCTGATAAACTGATGGCAGGTGCATTTAGCTTTGTATGTGGGAATGGTCTTATTATGGGAACAGAGTTCTTCTCTCACAGAGTAATACATAAGGGTGATAAAGCATTACACTTCTTAGATGCTGTGATTGATATTACTCAGAAATTCAATGTCTTAGGTGAGATAGTAAAGCAGATGAGAAAGACTATCATGGAGAGAGAGCAAATCAATTCTTATCTTGATGAAGCAGAGAAGTTAAAGTTCAACCATGATAACGGTTTATTCTTTGAGAAACCTGCTTTACTTATAACTAAGAGGAAAGAAGAAGCATCTAATTCAGTATGGAACGTGTATAATAAGACTCAGGAAAACATCTTCATGGGAGGTATGCAGGGAGTACGTTTTAATGATAGTGGAATACCTCAGTTCTTTACTACCAGAAAGGTTGACTCCATGAAAGATAAGATTAGAATAAATACTGGATTATTTACTAATGCTCTTACTAACATCACTAACTAAGGAGAGACCATGCCGAAGAATAAGAGCTATAATTCTTTCTGTAAGGGCTGTGGGGTTGGCATCCCACAGTACCTTATGGAAGAATGTGAGAATTGTCAGATTGAAAGAATGCAGTTGTCAAGAGGAAGGGTAGAGAGGAAGTATCGTAAATGCCTGAAGTGTGATGCCGAGTTTTTCTCTACCTGTTTTGAACATAGAATGTGTGACCTATGTAGAGCAAAGGGGAAGGGTAAAAACACATTGTCTGGTGATGAGTATGGCTCTAATTTCCTTGACTTTAGGGCTGATTCTAAGTATCATAGTAACTTTTAAGGGGGGAAACATGGTAACTTTTTTTGATGTAGAAGCAGTAGCACGAACAGATATACCTGATGAATGCCTACCTAAGTTTAAAGCACCTGCAAACATAAAAGACCCTGATAAGATTAAAGCACGGCAGAAAGAATTTTACATTAAGTCTAAACAAGGATTAGCTAAAGACCCTTGGACAGCTAAGATAGTCTGTCTCCAGATGCTCACTCCTGAAGGAACATGGTATGGTAGCGTAGGTAGTGATGAAGTTGGAATGCTGGAAATGTTTTGGGAGAGAGTGCAAGATTCAAGTGTTTATGTAGGTGGATTTAACATCATTGGTTATGATTTGCCTTTGATTTATATTCGTAGCATTCTTCATAAAGTCAAACCAAGCAGGAAGTTTATTCTCAATCGTTATAACTCAGATGTTCTTGATGTTATGTATAAATTATGCAGTAACGATTTGTCTAAAGCAAAGAAATTAGATTACTATTGTAATATGTTTCATCTTGGTAAGAAATCTGGACAAGGAGAGGAGGTGGCTAAGTTATTCAAAGAAGGGAAATTAGTAGAGATTGAATCATACTGTAGAGTTGATGTTCAACTCACTAAAGATTTATCCTTATTAACACAAACATTCTTTTAAGGAGATGTATGGCAATTAAAGAACCTACTATTAATAAAGTTTTACATAGTATTCAAAAGAATTTAAAAGCACCTAAAAGTCAAGTAAATAAATTTGGTGGATTTAACTATCGTTCATGTGAAGACATAGTTGAAGCAGTAAAGAAGCTGTTACCTGATGATTACTATTTAACATTAACTGATAATCTTGTTCAGATAGGTGATAGGTATTACATTCATGCTGTAGCCAAGTTATCAAATGAAAAGGATTATATCATTACATCTTCATTTGCAAGGGAAGCAGAGATTAAGAAAGGCATGGATGTAGCACAAATAACTGGAGCAACTTCTTCTTATGCTCGTAAGTATGCACTTAATGGATTATTTGGGATAGATGATACAAAAGATGCCGACCATGATAGTCTTACTGAACCACTTGCCAAGAAGGAAGTCAAACAAACGAAGCAGACAGTTAAACTAACTGGTTCTAAAACATACGCTTGTCCTAAGTGTAAGAAAACTAAACCTGTAATTGAAAACAAGTTTAAGAAAGGACATCTTACCTGTTGGAAGAACCATGATGATAAGGGGTGCGGATTTGTATGGATACCAGGCGTATATAAAGATGACATACCAGTACATAAACCAACGAATGAGAAAGAGGCATTGTATGTAGCTATTGAAGCGGCAGTACAACATCTAAAGGTAGAGAGTGACTTCATTAAGATGAGACAACTGATTAGTAAGAAATCATATCCTGTAGATTGGTCATTACAACAAATGACAGCATTACAAAAAGCTATTATAGAGGAGTACGCAGAATCTAATGACGAAGAGCAAATATAGGGCAAAGCCTAAATATATAGATGGAATTTATTTTCGCTCTACAAAGGAAGCTAATCGGTATGTAGAATTGAAACTTCTGGAAAAAGCAGGAGAGATAAGCCAGTTGAAGACTCAGCCTAAGTATGTGATAATACTACACATGATTAAGATTTGTACATACACAGCAGACTTTCTCTATTGGGATGAGAAGAAAGCACAATACGTGATAGAGGATGTCAAAGGTATGAAAAAAGGTGCAGCGTACAATATGTTTAAGTTGAAATCTAAATTGATGAAGGCGGTGCATAACATTGATGTATTAGAAACATGACCTATGGGAGTTTGTGGGTTTGATGTTTCCCCTTATCCACAAGCTATGGGAACGCTTACAATGGGTGAATTAGGGGTAAGCATATTTTAAGGAGACAACATGGCTAAAGCAAAAAGGTTTAACGTGGTATCGTTGACCGATATGCACGTACCATTTGAAGATAATTAAGGGGGTGAAGAAGCGTGGAAAATGATTGTGTGTGCAGAAAGTGTGATTTAGAAGAGACAGCGCAACCGATAGAATGTACTGTTTGTGGTAATCTACTACCTGCTAATTTCAAGGGTATCTGTCCAAGGTGTAGGACTTGCGTCAGTTGTGATTAATAATTAAAATTTGACCCCATAGCTTGAGGATTTTGGGGTATCTGAGAGGAGGTGAGTGAGTGAGGTTAGAAGACATCATAGAAATGAAGCTAACGCCAAAGGATTTAGAGAAGTTAGATAGGAAAGAGATTGTATCCTTATTAAAAGAATGTGTTACAACAATATTAATAATGAAGATGGTGTTATGTAATGATTGTAGGGTAGCTATGATAGAAGAAGGAACAAGGGCTATGACAATCATGAGACACCAATTAAATTAAGGGGAAACTATGGCAAATATGGTAACAGTAGCAAAGAAGTACCTGAAGTTAGGTTGGAATGTATTTCCCATCCAAAAGAATAAGAAGCCATACTTTGAATGGAAGAAAGGGGAACTCAACCTACAGACTACCAAAGTAACAGAAGAAATGATAGATGAGTGGTGGAAGAAGTATCCAAAGGCTCAAATAGCTACAGTAACAGGAACAATTAGCAACCTTATGGTGATAGATGTAGATGAATTAGCAGAAGCAAATGAAAGTCTCTTCCCTCTTATACCTCAAGACATTAAGTATCCTATATCAGTAACACAAAGCGGTGGCTTACATCTATTCTTTCAATGTCCTAACGGTAGATTAAGTAATAACACAAGGGTTATAAAAGGATGTGACCTTAGAGCTAACGGTGGTTACGTTGTACTACCACCAAGTAAGGGTGAAGATGGCTCATATTCATGGGAAGATAGACCATCTATCACACCAATACCTATGCCACCACAACCATACCTTGATGCCCTTGATAAGACAAAGAAGAAATCCAAAGACAAAGCAAGGGAAATGTATGATGATGGCACAAGAGATGTAGACCTATTCTATCTGGCTAACACTCTTTATCGTGGGAAGATGAAAGAGGATGAGATGTATCAAACACTTATGGCTATGGCTGCTCAATGTAATCCACCGTTTGACCCTGCTGTAGCAGAGGAGAAGGTACGTAACGTAATCAAGACAGCAATAGAGAAACAACATGATTGGAAAGTAGAAGTAGAACAATGGGTAGATGGAACAGTAGGTTACTTCAGAATCCAAGATTGTTTCTCAGAGTTAGGTGCTATGTCTACGAAAGATAAGAACCATATCCGTGTCATACTTCACCGCTTAGTCAAGAGTGGTATGGTAGAACATCATAAGAATGAGAACGGTAAGTATAGAAAGTTAGACCAGAAGCGTGAGTACCTTGACTTCATGCAAGCAACAAGTCAATCCCTACCTATCAAGTTCCCCTTTGAACTGGAAAGTCTGGTAAGAATCTATCCAAAAGATATTATTCTGGTAGCAGGTGAACCGAATGCAGGGAAGACAACCTTCAGTTTGAATATGGTAAAGCTAAACATGAACGAATACCCTGTCAATTATTATACTTGTGAGATGAGTGCTTCAGCATTACGTACTAAGTTAGAACTCTTCGGTGATGTACCTCTCAGTACATGGAACTTTAAAGCAGAGGACAGGTCGTATAACTTTGCTGATGTTATAGAACCTGATGGGTTTAATGTGATTGACTACCTTGAAATTCATAACGAACACTATAAGATAGGTCAATGGATAAAAGACATTCATGTTAAACTTCGTAACGGTATAGCAGTTATATGTATACAGAAAAAGAAGGGCGCTCCTGAAGGAGTAGGTGGCATGGCTACCTTACAAAAGCCTAACCTCTACCTTAATATAGGTGGTGGTAGACTAACAATAGTTAAGTGTAAGAACTTTAAAGACTCAACACTCAATCCAAATGGTATGACAACAAAGTTTAAACTGATAGGTGGTTCAACTTTCAGGCAGGATGGAGAATGGGAATACGAATAGTTACTTGTTCTTGTTAATTGTAATATTAGCTTGTCTTTGTTGTCTTTTTATATTAGCTTGACGTCTTGCTTCATCCTTAAGTTTATTCATTATTCTTATTGTAAGTACACCTTTCATCTTATAAGCAGCAAGTAAGTCTCTCTTCTCCTTCTTTGTTGAGAGATTTGATACCTCTTTATATATTTCCCTTGCTACAGACCTATCGTTAAGAGACATCTTAGACTTAACAGAGGTCTCTGCTGACTTAAACAATTCTTCTGCATCTAAACTATTCTCTAATGCTGATATATATATCCTGAATAGCCTTCGCCTTGCCTTATCCGCTACACCTACAGCATCTATATTATCTGTCTCATGTTTATCTATGAATGAAGTCAATGCTTCCCTAAATAGTTTCCTTGTTTTATATGGTGTCATACCCTTAGATGTAGGTAATGAAAACATAAAGTTCTTAGGTGAATTACTTATGTGTGACCTTAATGAGAAAGGAACTGGTAGTATAGCAAAATGTCCTAACCTTTTAGGTAGTGATTCCCAAAAAGGTATATCAGCAAATGAAGCAGGGAAGCTTCCACCTGGCGACATACCTGTTAATTGAATTATAGATTCTCTTACTAAAGGACTTAACTTAGAGCCAAATTTCTTGATAGGGTCTAACATTCCCTCCCCTACCTCTCTAAACTGCTTACCCCACCTTAAATATTCCTTATTATCATCCTCACCCACTTTCCAGAACATATTAAACTCATGTCCAGGGTCATTCTGCCACGTAAACTTACCCTCGCCAAACGCTTTCTCCGTGTTGCGATAGTTTACAGCCTGTGCAATTATGTTAAAGTATATTCCTGCTTTAATCCAGAACGCTGCGCTACGTTTAGCTAATGCTTTAGCTGCCATTACCTCTGCCATATTCTTAGCTTTAGCAAGTTTAACTACTGCCGTTACTGGTGCAGCAGTCTGTTTTAGTACAGAGATAGTCCAATCAGGAGATAGAAAAGCCCAATGAAGCATCTGGTTTATCTTCTTTTGACCTAATACCTTTTGTAACTGCCAATTCTGTCCACCAAAACTGTCATTAACAAAGTCACCCATAGCATTCTTAATAGCTTCTACCTCTGCTTCAGTTAGTTCCTTTCCTTTCTTCTTCATTTTAATCTTACGTGCCTTACCTAATGCCTGTGCTACATTAGCCTCATAAGCATACAGCTTTAATGTGTTATGGTAGTAATCCCACAACGCTCTATCCCACAACTCATTAGCAATCCTTGTTCCTTTAACAGTCTTGCCTACGACTCGCACGTTCCTTGTTTTAAATTCAGCAGTCTCTAATGCTCTCTGAATAAGAGCCTGCTTAACTTCTTCTAATGCTGAAAATGTAACTCTATGTTCTATTGCATCAGTAGCCAGCTCCATCCTATCAAATATCTCAAAGTTTTTATTCTTTACTGCTCTGTACACCTTGAACGGATTCCATAACTTCATAGCCTTGATACCTATACCACTTGAGAATGCAGCTTCAGTTAATGCTAAATGATGGAACAATGACAATGACAACTGACCCTTCTTAGCTATTGCATTAATACCTTCATACACACCTATAACATCTACTCCTTTAACAAATAAGCTATACCCCTCTCCAAATACTAAATCCATCTCAGTAGCTATCATAGGATGATACTTTGCATCAGACATTATAAGAACTGGCTTGCCATCCTTAGTCTTACTGATAGCCATAGCTCTCCGTAATGCAGGATGGTCTGATGTTATCCAATCTTGAGGAGCTTTGTCTCTTCTCATTATAAGTTTGTTACCATCTGTGCCTGTCAACTCTGATAGTTCCTTAGCAAACTTAAAGTTAAAGGCAGAGTTTATCTTAGCAGAGTCATATATCCTAAGCAGTTTAGCTATGTCTAATGTTTTAGGAGTCAACCCTAGCTTTATACCTTCTTCTAATGTAGGTATAGTTCTCTTCTTTGTAAAAGGATTGTGTGTCTGGAATGAACTAACAGTAGACCTTACTTTATGCTTAGGTATATCCCACACCTGTGTTACATAGTTCTCTCTAAATTTAACCTCTCCCCACTCCCTCCTCAAGAAAGCAAAGGCTTCATCATAATACTTACTGACCTTATCAGATACCTCTTTCATTGTTTTAGTTGGCTTATTAACTAAGTCTATTAAATCACCACGCCCTATCTTCTTCAACACATTAGGATCTTTAATACCCTGAATAAGAAATGGTATAGCTTCTCTCTCCTTAAGCTTCTTCAGTTTATTTTCAACTTCCCTAACAATAAACTTATCGCTCTGTAGTTGAGCCTTACTAATATTAACGGCACGTTCTTTCACAAGGTTAAACATCTTAGCACCCACCTGCCGTACCATCTTCTTAGACTCTTTCCATATCTTCTTTAACTCTACCTTACTAATAGCAGTTCCAAGCTCTTCTACCATAACATCCTTCCACTTACTAAACCTTTTAACCCCACTCTCTATATGATATGCTCCTATGATAGCTAAGTCTTTAGCTAACTTAGGATTGACAGTCATCAAGTTTACATTTGTCCTTCTACCAGCATCATTGATACTCTTAACAGCCTTATCAAATGTAGATTGCTTAATTACCCTCTGTGAGAATAGGTCGCTTCCTACTCCTACATCAGACAACGCTTCATTCAAAGATATATTAAGATTTCTTCCTGACTTAGTACGTACCTCCCATCTGTTAGGGAACTTACCAGTTAGTGTTACTACTTCATTAAACTTAATAGAGAAGTATTCAGTTCCAGTAGGAATAGCATCTAATTCAGCAGGTGTTAGCTCTATAGGTTTAGCCTTATGCTTAATAGAAGACTTACCTTTTATAACATCTAACTGTGTCAACTCACCAGATTTTAACCCTTCTCTTATGAAGTCCTCTACCTGTATTTTAAGTAAGGTATCTGGCAACTCTGATTTAATTGTCTTGTCAATTACTTTATTAATGTCTGTTATATCTGCTTCAGTTAAACCTTTAGCCTTACCTAACTTCTTTAAGTCATCAAGCCTACGAAACTCTGATATCTGTTTATCAGAGAAACCATCAGCTATTGAGTAGTCTTCTAAGTTACTTGGGTCTATCTTGTTCTTCTCTAACAGACCTAACTTCCGTGCCTGATGTAAATAGTTGGTTCTCTTAGCAGCAGCTACCCTTAATGCAGACTCCATAATCTTACCTATTGCTTCAGTTTGTTCTGGCGTAATAATCCTTTCCATTTTCAGTAGAGGTTTTTGGGGTATATCAAAGGTAGGACTTGCTTCAGCAGCATCTATTGCAGCTTCTTCCTCTAAGGCAAGCTCTCTCTTAGACTCTCTTATTAAAGCTCTCTCCCTCTGTTCCTCTGTCCTGTTCTGCTCCTTATTTATAGCACGTTGTTCTTTAGTCTTTTTAATTAACTCAGTCCTGCTCTCTTTAGAGAGGTTCAAATCCTGTACTGCTATATCTTCCAGAGGTACATCTTTTAATCCTATTCTATCAGCAAGAAATCTCTTGATTAATGCAGTCTTCTCTGCCTGTATGTGAGGCTCTAACCTATTATATATACCAAAGAGATGTTGCTCTCCTACTACCGCTCCATCTTTAAACTTCTTTACCTTACCACCTGCTATCCTCTTAGCTAAAGTACCTGCCCTTCTTATTACATCAAAATTCTTCAGCCCAAAGATACCAGCGATACCTTGTATAGCACCCTTATCTCTCCTGAATTTCGTAAACAGATTAGTTATATTAGAGGCGCTGAATATTTCTTTAACACCTACTCTCTTCTCGCCTCTCCTCTGGTAAGCAAGGTCTATATCTTCTCTTCTCTGCTGCTCTTCACTTAACTTCTTATGCTTCTGATGTTTAAACTGCTTAGTCTTATTACCTCTCACAACAATGAAAGAGTCTTTCATTACCTTGACTACCTTCCAAGGTAACACATGATTAGGCGGTAAGTAAGAATCACCTACCTCTAAGTTTTTGGTATTAACAATATTAGGTTTAGTAGTAGGTTCAATCTCACCTACAGGTTTATTACGTACCACATCCACATTATAATCTACTTGTACGCCTTCCTTTTCTAAAAGAACCTCTAACAGCTCGGCTTCACTTACATTCTTAGTCACCTTACTATCACTAAACTTCCTATACTTATCTCCTCGCTTAGCTATAACAGAATCTTCTAATACCTTAACAACCTTCCAAGTATATAAGTAATCAGCAGGTAAGTATGACTGACCTACCTCTAAGTCAGAAACCAATATTCCTTCTTCAGCACTAAAGACAGGTTCATCACGTACCAGATGTGGTACTTCCTTTTTTATCTTCGCTATCTCTTCAGCGCTTGCATTCTTAGTCACCTTACTATCACTAAACTTCCTATACATATCTTCTTTCTTAGCTATTACAGAATCTTCTAATACCTTAACAACCTTCCAAGTATGTGAGTAATCATCAGGTAAGAAGTAATCAGCAGGTAAGTATGACTGACCTACCTCTAAGTTAGAAACCAATGCTCCTTCTTCAGCACTAAAGACTGCTTCTTTAGTTGACTCCAGTGGTTTCTTCTGTCCAGTGGTAGAATCATATCTAGCTGAGCCCCTTTTTAACGCCCTGCTATCCTTCTCTATCTGAGCAATTAATCTTATCTCTTTAACTCTCTTCTTAGTAACACCATCACCCTTCACCTTTGTAGCGTAACTTAGTTTCTCAAGTTCAGCTACAGTAGCATTACTGATTTGTTCATCAGTGAGTTTGCCAAGGGCAGTAGTGGATACTTCAGTAGGCGGTTCAATCTTACCTTTAGGTTTAGTAATTTTATACTTTTCTATTAAAGCTCTCTCCTTCCGACCTATATCTAAGTTATCAACCAATGTTCCTTTTTCAGCACTAAAGACAGGTTCATCACGTACCACATCTGATACGCCTTCCTTTTCTATCTTCGCTATCTCTTCAGCGCTTACATT
>TARA_R100001480_G_scaffold145799_4_pt1 | contig 12562 bp, 33 predicted proteins | sample TARA_R100001480 | Tara Oceans TARA_R100001480 (sample SAMEA2622212) | marine metagenome | biome: marine biome (ENVO:00000447); feature: mesopelagic zone (ENVO:00000213) & marine oxygen minimum zone (ENVO:01000065); material: "saline water (ENVO:00002010), including plankton... | reverse complement strand
AGTGCTGGGGTTGCACAGACTATTAGAGCAGAGATGATGAATATGTTACCAAAATTTAAACAAGATACAATGGCGGCAGTTGCAGAATCACGACTTAGAGGTGGTGAATTTGCAAGTGCATTTACAGGAGCATAATTATGTCAGCACCAACTTATCCATTAACATTTCCAACAACTCAAGGTGTGCAGAAATCCTCTTGGGGATTACAAAGAGCAGTAGGTGTATCAACCTCACCATTTACTGGAAGTCAACAAGCATACGAACACGACTTTGCGTTATGGAAAGCAACTATCACTTTACCACCAATGAATAGAGCAACAAGTGCAGAATATCAAACTTTCTTTATGCAGTTGCACGGAAGAAAAGGCACTTTTATTATGGGAGACCCAGACGGAAAAACAAAACGAGGAAATGCAAGTCAGAATAACTTAACTATCGCAAGTAACACAGCTATTGGTGCATATGAAATTCCTGTTAGTGGATTGACAAATTCACAAAGTAATGCCTTAGTTAAAGGGGATTATATCCAGTTTGGAACTGGTGCAAGTGCAAAATTGCATATGATAGTAGCAGATGCTTCAGCTAGTGGTAGTGGTACAGCTACATTAACAATTGAACCATCATTGAAAGTTGCAATCACAGCATCAACAACTTGTGTTATAACAAACACAGTAGGAGTATGGAGAATGGATACGAATGATTTAAATTGGGATTCAAACCACGCATCAATTTATGGATTTAGTTTTAGTTGTATGGAGGCTATGTAATGAAGAAAGACGAATTAGAAATTATAGTAAGAGAAGACCCAAAACTTATGATTATGCTTAGAGTCGCATCAGAAGAAGGTGCAAAAAGAGCATTAGCAAAAGTTGGGTTAGAAGATGTTGATGCTGGAAAAGATATTCACGATTTAAGGTCGTTGATAGAAAGCTACAGAACAGCAAAACGAACAGCAACAGAAACAATAGTAAAAGCATTTGTTGTATTTACTCTTGGTTTAATATCAATGGGTGTCTATTCCAAATGGTGGAGGTAAATATGCAATTAACAAAACATTTTAGTTTACAAGAGTTTACAAAATCACAAACAGCAGAAAGAATGGGAATAGACAATACACCTCCAGACGATATTATTCCTAAACTTTCTTTTCTGGCAACTCAAATATTAGAACCACTCCGAGAAAAAATAGATAAACCAATTCTTATTACTTCTGGATACAGATGCCCAAAGTTATGTGAAGCTATTGGCTCAAAACCAACATCTCAACATACAAAAGGGGAAGCAGTTGATATTGAAGCAATAGGAATGTCAACACTCAATCTTGCAGAGATGATTATTAATCATTTTGACTTTGACCAAGTTATCCTTGAGTGTTTTAACAAAGACAAAGGTTTGGATTCTGGGTGGGTTCATTGTTCTCTTACGAGTGGAGAAAATAGAAAAGAAGTTTTAACTTATACAAAAGCAAAGGGATATCAGAAAGGGTTAGTTATATGATAGGCGCATTTTTAGGGCCAATAGGAGATATTGCATCTACTTGGCTAAAAGGTAGAAACGAAAAGATTAGAGCAGAAGCAGAAACAAAAATTGCTCAAGTAAAATCAAAAGCAGTCATTGCTCAGAAACAAGCGACTGGAGAAATAGAATTACAACAAAGTTTGACCGAACAAATGGGAGATTCGTGGAAAGACGAATTTTGGACAATTTTGATAGGAGGAATACTTTTGTGTTGTTTTTTACCTTTTACACAAGATTATGTAAAAAAGGGATTTGAGTTTTTAAATACATCAACTCCAGAATGGTTTACACATATTATTCTCATATCTGTGAGTGCATCATACGGCATTAGAGTTGGTAAAGGTGCAGTTGGTATTTTTTCAAAAAGGATTGAGAATGGAAAAAAACCCAAGTGAGTTTAGGAAAAGAAAACCTATACTAAGCTGGTCTCAATGTAAACGACTTGGAGGGATAGTATCTATATTAATGAACAAAGAACCCATAGAAGAGATTGTTGTGCATCTAAAGTCCTTAAATATGATTGTAGAGCATAACAATAATTTATTAGTAAACGAATCTGGTATAGAGGAAGCTAGAAGACTTTTGAAGATAACTGGCATCAGTTTAGAGATAAAAAAAAAGGGATTCTAATGAACCCCTTTCTTTCTTTTTCTAGGAAGGAAAAACTATTTAATTTTTTTTGCTAATATTCTTGTTATACTTTTCATCCCATCCTCAGACAATGCACCTAGTACTTCTTGATGTGTACCAACTTTTTTAAGAGTAAGACCATCATCTGCAAATTGTATTTTAAATTCATATTTAGTAATGTTATCCATCTTAACCTCCATACCTTTTGGCTTGTTTTTTTGCATCTTTGAAATATCCATCAAAATACCCAAGAACTTCATATGCTGGTGAATCCCAAATTTGGTAGTCATCAGTTTCCCATACTGAAATACTTCCGACTTTGTTACCCTTTACAATTTTTCCAGCACTAACAAAGTCTGTATTTTTAATCCATTTAATTATTACCCAACTTTTCATATTAACCTCCCAACTTCTTAGAAAGATAAAGTGCTACTATCCAGAAACCTCTTTCAAGATTTTGAGATATATTATCTACATTCACATCAAAGAATACTGCTAGTAGAGTTAGAGTTTGTATTACCAAAAATATCCATAAAAGATTATCTTTGATTTTACATAGTAAAGTGTTTTTTTTGTTTGTTTGTTTTTTCATAATTACTCCTAGTATATTATAAATATATAGATGTTGTTGATGTATGTCAACACAATATATAAATAAATATTAGGAATGCTTATAAGTCATTGATTTTATTATATTCTTTTTTTTAATTATTTTTCAAATTTACCAAGATATTTACCATAAGGGTCGTAAATTTTTCCGTCTTTGGTTATAGTCCATTGAAGTTTACCTTTAGGACTATAGAATTTACCTTTGTCTATTTGACCTTGATACCTACCATAGTTATCAAAAAATTTTTGTTTATCATATTTCTCTTTAGCATACACATTTAAAATCTCTTGAGACTTTGGTAACGATAAAACAAATAGTGTAAATAATAATAATGTTCTCATCTGAATGGTTCTCCACTTATCCAAGCTACTAATGCCCACCGAACACCCTGTCTTACAGGCAAAACTTTGTGCGATAAAAAACTTGGAAATGCAATACACTTACCCAAAGGTAGTTTAAGTTTATATAATTCATCAGAAAAAAATAATAATTCTCCTCCGACAAAATCTTCATTTAGACATATAGATATAGAAATTTTTCTTGTTGATGCTTCCCCTTGACCCAAATCAATGTGCCAATTATACCCTTTGCTCGGACTTGTATATCTAAGTAATTGTGGTCTTTCTAATAATCCAACTAGATTATAGTCTAAATAACTCATAGCAGTCTCAGCAGTAGATATAATTATTTCATCTATCCATTGTTGTTTCTCATCTATAATCCAACAATCAACTTCTCTTTTTTTACTGAGTTTATAACTCCCATCACTTTGTATTCTACCCTTTACAGATTTATTAGATGGTCGTGTTCTTTCATTAATAATTTTTCTACAAGTGTATGCAGACAAATCTCCACAATCCACAACTCCGTGTGATGTAGTAACTTGTTTCGGATTTATTGCTAATGCCATTTTGTCAGACTCCCATAATGTGTCGGATAGTATCTTCTCCATAATCAAACCCTTTAAGACCAACAACTACTAAAAATAAAGTTCCATATACAATTATTACAATACAAAACAATATATACAATGCCTTAAAGAAAATTATGATATTCTTCATACTTATGGTTTAGCGACTGCTTTTGGTATATTCTCACAAACTTGTTTGAATAAAATATATTTGTTTCCCTCTGGGTCTGTAAGTTCAAAGAGTCGTTCACCATCTTGTACAATAGTTTTTCCTACATATTTAAATTCACAATGAGTATTATTTCTTTCAGCAGTTTGTTTAGCATAAAAGTAATCTTCATTAAAATATTTTGTTAGACCATAAGTTAGACCAAAGGCACTAAACATTTCCATTATCATTATTCATCTCCATATAGTTTTTCATTAAGTTGCATAGTAATGCTTTCTGTTTTGACATCTTGTTCCCTTTTTCATAGAAACAAATAGATGACCTATCTTTGAAAGCTAAAAGATTTGCCATCTCTTGTTGAGTCTTATACATTTGTTTTCTTAGCAATTTTAAATCTTCGCTAGAAAATTCATAAAAACTTTCTGTAATTTGTTTAATATGCTTCATTACATTCTCCAATAAACTTTGCTTCTTCACCAAACTGAAATTGCATTCTTGTAATTGCATCATCCTTAGAGTAAGCACTCAAAGTCATTCTAGCACCAGTATCAAATTGTATTATATATCTTTTTAGTTCATCATTCATTATTACTCCTATATTAAAGGTGCATCATAGTACCTCTGTTGTTGTAAGTCAATATATGTTTGTAAATAAAAACTTTTGTTGACAAATAAACACAATTAACTAATATGTAAAAAAAAGGAGTAACAATTATGTTAAAAAAAATATCAATGATTTGTGCAACATCATTGCTGGTCAGTTGTGCAAGTAACCAATATATTATAGACCCAAAGAGTTCTACTAATCCAGAGAATTACTATGCTGATAAAATGGAATGTGAAAATATCTCTGAACAAGAATCCTATACTAGCAATATTGCTTGGGGTGCATTAAAAAGTGGAATATTAGGAGCAATTGTCTCTGGTGGTCTTGCTTATGCTGGATTAACAAGTGGCAATATTAGTGTGCAAAATTCTGCAATAATCGGTGCTGGAGGTGGTATTGTTACTGGTGGGATATTCTCTGGTGGAAATACTTATAGCACTAGGAAAGAAATTGTGCGAAAATGTATGGAAGGAAGAGGATATAATATTTTAAAATGACAAAAGATTTTATAAAGATACCTAAAACATTTGTTATAAGAGATGACATAATTAAGTATGATTATAAATCAATGAGAGATTATTTTGATAGCATTTTAAAAGCAATGGGAGAAGATATGAATAACAAAGACAAACTAGCATTATTTAAACAACTTGTTTCTGAAATTAGTATCAAAAGGTATTCACAAGAAGAATATGTTGATGTGATTAATGCTATTTATAAAGAAATATATAAGGAAAAAACAAATGACATTTAACAAACAAAAAGAAGAATTATTAGACTTGGACTATGAAATAGCAAAAATTATGGTTGAAGAGCAAAAAACTAGATTTGAGGACATCTGGGAAAGGTTAGACCCTAAGTGGAAAAACAATAACAATAGATGGTACATACAAGTAAAACTAGAAGACTATTGTGACATTATATAGAGACCAAATTAAATTTTTTTTTGATAAATTAAATTTAGCAAAAGTGCATTGGAATATTATAGCAGATGATGAGACTATTCATCCATTCACAAATATTGATGTAATAAATAGTTTTCAAAACTGTCCAGAAGATGGTCTTAAAAATACATATGTGACTCTCTGTCAAATGCACGGAGATAGAATGCAGATTAACTCATTCTTAAAAGGTGTTGCTACTCACTATTGTAATAATAGGTTTACACTTATTCAAGCACTCAAAGAAGATTATGAAAAACAAACCTCCAAAGAAGGTAAAAAGTTTTTTTATGATTTATTAGCAAAATTTACAGAGAGTGATTTAAAAAAAGCAGAAGTCTTAGATTTTTGGAAAAAAATTAATTCTCAATAGTCCATTTCTCATATTCACTTTTTAATCTATTAAATGTCATTACAGATACTGGGTCAGTATGAAAATCTGTTCTTGATTTAATTCCAAGTATTGCTCTTAACCCTTTAGCAATAGTATCTTCTTGATTTGGAATAACATCTAACATCTTTTTTTGTGTTCTTAGAAATCTACCAAAGTTTACTTCTTTACATAACATTCCAGCTTGTTGAATTGTCTTAACAACCTCTTCGTTCTTGTTGACAACTTCCTCATTCAAACCAGCAATAGCTACCCACTTTTCTGTAGATGGTTGCGGCATTCCGAACATTGATACAAATTCTTCTGCCTTCTCAATAGGTATTTCCACCCCAATCTGTATTACATTTCTTGATTTAATTAGTTTATAATCAGAATAAGTACCTTTAATTATTCTATTTTGTTTATTCATAAGCTGGACTCCTCAACCAATATTGTTGGGCCAACACTTTAAGACTTTCACTATCTCCAAAATATTTTTTGGAAAATTTAGATTCACTTCCCATTCTATGCAACTCCGTGTGATGAAATAAGCATAAGGGAACGAGGTTCTTGTCATTAGACTTTCTTCCCATTCCCTTAATACCATCAAAGGGTTTTAACAGATGATGTGCTTGTAGGGGAGGTTGGCATTTATCATCACCTACTATGCACCTTTGATTATGTATCCAAGAAAGATGTTGTTTATTTACATATCGCTTTGTCATAATATTTTCTATATGCAGACGGAACAAGTATCTTTTTCCCCTTATGGTCTATAACACAAACACCTTTTTCATCTGTAATATATCCATCCTTATTAATGAAACCAATCTTAGAAGGGTACATTGTCATCTAAATCCTTATCATCCAGTTTCTTTTCAATTTCGTCAAGACCTTTCTCTTGCTCTTTGTCAAACTCAACAGAGACAGATAAGTAATTTAATTCAGACCCATCATCTCTTTTCTTTACTTGTTTCCATCCAGCAATCTTAAATTTAAAAGTATTAAATTCAAAATTACCATATACATCTGGCTGGTTTGAACCTTGTTCTTTTTTTGTATTAATATTAAAATAACCAACATTGACATAAATAGGAAACTTTTTTTTCCCTTCTTTGTTTGTATATTCTGAAACAAGAAACTGTTGGTCATTTCCATTAACATTTATTTTTCCACCTTTAAATATCTTATCAGTAGAATTATACAATGCTCCTCTGTTTAATTTTTTATCTTCCATATTATACTCCCTTGATTTCACCTTTATATTTATATCTAGCATATCTGACTTTATTATCATACTTGTCAGTTGCTACTTCAAACTCTGTAAGAATATTATAGTTTTCTTTAAGATTATAAATTATACCACTTAATCTCATTGAACCATAATATTCATAAGCATCTTTTGGTGTAATTGATTTATATTTTTTTAAATGTGCTAAGACTTTTTGTGTTTTATTAAATTTACGCATTAAGTATCTCCGTTGCTAAGTTAATATTTCTTTGAACTATTTCATTTGGATTATCTTTTAAATATGCAACTGCATCATCTAAAGATTTTTTATTGGCTAGAAGTGTTGGTATACCTTTTGTTCTATTATTTTCTTTTATATAATCTAAAAGATTTTCTAACTTCTTAGACCAAAGAACAATGTCAGATGTGTTAATTTCTTCCTTACCATTCCAAGTATACCATCTAAATTTATTATCTTCATAAGGTTTGTCGGCTTTTTGACCAGCATTTCCATCATCATCCGTATCCATATCACCCTCAAGGTTCAACATAGGTTGAAGCAGATACCTTCTTAGATAGGTTATTTTGCTACCTACAGTTTGGATATTGTCAAATGTACCCATATCTGCACTAGAACTAAGAAACTGTCCACTCTCGGTGTGTATAATCGTTTGTACGAAAAAGTTTTTAGTATTGATTCTACACATACAAGAATGTATGGAAAGTTTGTTTTTTTTTAAGCTAGGCATACACGATTCAAAAATGTCTGCTAGTGTAGAATACTCACTTCTAAAATGAGGATTTTTACCAGACTTTTTTAAAGGTTGAAAATCTTCTTGCGATTTTGATAAAGCAACAAGTATCTTATCAGTTTCAGCGCTAGAATATTTTATGAAGGGATTACCTTCAGCAGTTGTATGTATCATTTTATACTCCATAGTTTTTTTGCATTGTTAATATCATCTTGACCCCATTCCCAAGAGTCCAGATTTGGATAGTGCATTGAAGCGATTTCTTTTATATCATCAGATATAGATAGAAACTTCTCAATACCTTGACAGATAGCAACGACTTCTTTCATTGTGTTTTCAATATTACTAACACGATAAGTGGTGCAATGTTTTTTAGAAGCATAGTCAACCCAAGCATCCTTATTTGTTGCAGTAGAATATATTGCTAATTGTCTATTAACCGAATGAGGTAATGCAGATGGAATTGCTCTAGTGGTTTTTAAATCTCTAATGCTTCTTTCACATTCTAAATCTATGTAACCAATAATAGGTAACTTTAGACCATCTATATTTAATTCAACTTTGGATTGCATTTTGATAGGTTCATCATCAATATTATAATAAGTCGGAAATCCAGACATAACATAGTGTGGAATATCTGCTCTTTCTTTTTCTATTTTTTTCTCATCAAATTTTTGATTAAGACCTAGTAACTCAGAACTATAAAATGCTAAAGCATCATCTATATGCTCTTGGATGTTTTTTTCTTTATAAAAAGGAACTGATAATAATTGTTTCTCAACTGCACTCCCTCGTAGTGTTGAAGGATTACCATTGAAATCATCATACCCAGCAACCTTTAAAATAAATTTTGATTTATCACGAACAAATAGATTTATTGTTGATGCAGAAAAATATTCTATATAGTTTTCTAGTTTACTCATATTACCTCGTTGGGTTTTTAATGAGTTTAGTATAGACAAAAAGTACAACTTGTCAAATTAAAATAATGCCTTATAATATTAGTATGAATTTAAAAGACTATTTAAAACTAAATGGCATATCCAGAGAGAAGTTTGCAAACGAAATGGGCGTCAGCTACGCATCTGTGATAAAATGGGTTTATGGTGGTAGATTTCCAAGACCAAGTGCATTAAATAAAATATATGAACTTACAGAAGGAAAAGTACAAGCCAATGACTTCTTACAACAAATTCAAAAATAAACCTCAAGTTGTTGACGGAATTAGATTTGATTCTATCAAAGAAGCAAATAGATATTCTGAATTAAAACTAATGTTAAGAGAAAATGAAATAAAAGATTTGGAATGTCATCCAAAGATTCCATTAATTGTCAATGATAAAAAAATTGGAACTTATGTAGCAGACTTTAGATATTACGATAATGCTTTTAAGAAAACAATAATTGAAGATGTAAAGTCAATCGCAACAAAAACTCCAGTATACAATTTAAAAAAAAAGATACTCGCAACATACACTCCCCCCATTGAAATTGTAGAGATTTTCTAGTATATTATAATTAGCCAGATGGCAAATTAATCAGATTCCAAATGGGATTTACAAAAAGGGAAAACTAAATGTTAGACCCAATCTCAGTTCTTGGAATTGCAACAACAGCATTTAACACATTGAAAAAAGGATTTGAACTTGGTAAGGATGCCGAGTCAATGATTAAAGATGTGGGTAGGTTTATGCACTCTGTTGACGATATTAAAAATGCTCACAAAAGTAAAAAAAAGGGAAAAATTGGTTCTGTAGAAGAAGAAAGTTTAGAAACATATGTTGCGTTAAAAAAAGCAAAACAAATGGAAGATGAGTTACGAAATTTTATGAACGGCAATTATGGACTCAATGCTTGGAATGACATATTACGCATTCAAGCTAGATTACGCAAAGAAAGAAAAGAAGCAATTCTTAAAGCAAAAAGAGAAAGAGAAAAATTAATAATGTATGTATTGATTGCTGTTGGTGGTTTATGTTCATTGTGGGTAGTGTTCTACATTATCTGGAAAGCAATGGGAAGATAATCAATGGATAAATTTCTAAAAAAATGTATGTCATCACATTGGTTTTGGATATATTTATTTGTTATCATATCTTCTGCAATAATTACATTCATTGAGTTTTTGACTTCATAATTGCAAAAAACGACTCAATATAAAGACTGTGAGTGCGTATTCTTATGACTTCTATTACTAGGATACCTTGCTAAATGGGTAAATTAAAAAGAAAACTTAAATGGAAACGATTCCCAAAAATTTCTGTTTTGCCTTACAAATCTCCTGTTGTGTGTTGGCATAGTACAAAAAAAAGTGTATTGTTAGAGGGAGAAGAAGAGTATAGAGATATAATTATACCGAAGGACAAAAAAAATGATTAACAAAACGACTTATCAAAAAAACAGAAGATATATGGCTTGGTGTGCTTTGATTATGATGTTTATTTCCACCATTGCCGTTCTAATCAATCCAGATAAATTTGCAAAAGCTGATTCAATATTGATGATGATGTATGGTTCTTTATCAGCACTTGTTGGTGCATATTTTGGATTTGCAAAAAACAACAATGACAAAAGCAAATAAAATAATATTTGTGCTTCTGGTTATAGAAATATCCTTACACATAGCAGAAATTCTTTTTGATATGTTTCAACATATTCACTTTTACGGATTTAATTGGTGAGATACGCTTATAAAAATAAAGCTAACAAACGAATGTACTATATTTTATTGTTTGGTATAGGCTTACATATTTTAGAATTGTGGTTAGATATATCTTTTTTTGATTATTTAAAAAAATTGGATTGGGAAGATGATTAAGATTGTAAAAAAAATAAAAGAAAGGTTTGCAAATGCAGACAATGTAATTGATGGAATAGTGGATATTGGATTGTTAGTCTTTGATGTCTTGTCATCACCAATTTTGTTAGTGATGAGACTTGTACGATATTACATAAAGAAATGGATAAAAACATTCATCAAAACATTCTTAAAAAAAACATATCACAAAATATATGATAAATAATTACCAATGGTCTTTTCTTAGATTCTTTGGAATATAGATAGCATTCCCAACAATGACATCATAGAACTGATATGAATTGTTATCAGAAGAAAAACTTTGCTCCCAGACCTCAGTTGCATATCTATTAATACTTTTGTTCCTTAGTTTACCTTCTTCACAGATTAAGAAACAATCTCCACCCATAAGATTGACACATTCAATGATATCAGTTCCTACTAATTCATATGCTTCTTTTAGGGTTGGAATCTCTTCTTCTTTTTTTACAATGTAAGTCAAGATTCCATTAGCACCTAAGTTTACTTTCACTATTCCTCCATTCTCTCAAAGTCAGTAATAATATCTTCTTTGTTTTTTATTACTGTATTAATCTTATCTATTGCTACACCAAGATTAGCTTCTGCTTCATCATTAGTTGTAACTGCTTTTAGCATAAAAGATTTTACCTTTTGTAAGTTGTTAATGTCTTCTAAAATATCATTCATTTATTTACTCCTGTTGTTGTTTATAAACTCATAGTACAGTAAATAATATTATATGCAAGTTTTTTTGTACAAAAAGTAAAAGATATTTGAAATAAAATAAATTTAGTATAAAGTCAAATTTATGAGTTTTAAATGTATAGCAAATTGTATTGAGGTAAATGATATAAAATCCACTACAAAACTCATATTAATTATGTTAGCAAATTATGCTGATGAAAATAATCAAACATTTCCAAGTAAAAAACATTTAGCAAAAATTTGTAATTGTGACGACAGAACTGTTACCAGATGCCTTTTAGAATTAGAGCAAAAAAGGTACATAAAAAAAGAAACGAGATTTATTGATGGTAGACAAACATCAAACCTTTACACAATAAAAGTAAAAGACATAGGGGGTACAATTCTGTCACCCTCCCCCACTACAAATATGTCACCCCATTATACTATCAATAAAGATACTAAAGAGGTTATAAATAAAAAAAGTAATGGGAGGAATATATATACAGAAGAATTTGAAGAGTTCTGGAAACTATACCCAGACTCCGACTATAAAACCAAAAAAGATAAGACCTTTATAGAGTGGAAAAAATATCCAGATAAACAAGAATTAAAAAAGTTTCTTAATAATTACATTCAAAGAAAGGGGGGGAAATTTATACATAATCCATACAATTGGTTTAAAGATAAAGTTTATTTAAACTTTAAATCTGATATATTAGAAACACAAAAAACAAAAAACTCACTAGCTGGGTAAGGAGTAGTAATGGAAAGACAACTAAACGAACAAGGAATTTATCTAACTTCCTACAGTATTGGAACATATAAAACATTTTGTCCTAAATGCAGAAACAGTAGAAAGTCACAAAACCGACACGACACACCATTATCAGTTACAATTGAAAATGACAAAGCATTATTTAATTGTCATAATTGTGACAATACTGGCATAGCAAGTGACAAACAAACTTATCAAACTGTACCTAAGTCAAATCCAGATAAATTAAATTCTTGGTTTGCAAAAAGAGGAATTAGCAAAAAGACAACAGACGATTTAGGAATCTATGAATGGAACGAGAATATTTGTTTTCCATATATTCAAGACGGAGAAACAAAAAATGTAAAATATAGAACTTATGATAAAAGGTTTAGACAAAAACCAAATGCTCAAAGAACTCTATATAATATTGACAATGTAAAAAAATATTGGGAAGCAACTGGAAACAAAAATATTATAATTTGCGAAGGTGAGATGGATGTTATTGCATTCTATGAAGCTGGAGTTATAAATGCCGTATCACTTCCAGATGGTGCGCCTAAAT
>TARA_R100001480_G_scaffold11831_1_pt1 | contig 12589 bp, 14 predicted proteins | sample TARA_R100001480 | Tara Oceans TARA_R100001480 (sample SAMEA2622212) | marine metagenome | biome: marine biome (ENVO:00000447); feature: mesopelagic zone (ENVO:00000213) & marine oxygen minimum zone (ENVO:01000065); material: "saline water (ENVO:00002010), including plankton... | reverse complement strand
ATAGATATGTGTAATGCAATTGTTCATCACATACAAGATACTTACGATGAGTTCGCACACATCAAAATGACATTTGAAGATGAGTTCAGAAACTTTATAGGAATCTACTACATAGAATCTCACAGAGATACTGATGGAGAATGGATTTCTAATTATGATGAAGAGTATATTGATGATGGCGATATCGCTTACTACATGGAAGAAGTTTTTGGCGATGTCTATCACCAAGATGACTTTGACTGGCATGATGAACACGAAAATTTACGAACAGGAGAACTAGTTATTCCTCAAGAGCATTTAGACGAGATGGTATGTGCTTTCTTTGAGAATGATACTTTTGGACATATAGATTGAAAGCTGTTCTTTCCAACAGAATCTACATGGAAGTAAGTGAAACTTATCAGTCATACATTGACAAAACACTTACATATTCCATACCCCCACGCCGTCCGACAGATCCCCCTATTATAATTAAAAATATGGGGGTGATTCGTGCTGGGCTCGTCACACTACCAATAGGTCGTACTGATTTGATACCAGACGAATACGAAGTAAAGGACAAACGCGTAGACTCACCCATAGAACCACTTGACTTTAAGTTCACTTTACGTGACTCTCAACAGTTCGTATATGATGAAGTCAAAGACAGTTGTATAATTAACGCTTGGGTAAGCTGGGGTAAGACTTTTACTGCGTTAGCTATCGCAAATAAGTTAGCACAGAAAACACTGATTGTAACACATACACTTGCGTTGCGATCACAGTGGGAAAAAGAAATAAAGAAAGTCTTCGGGGTTACAGCGGGTGTGATAGGTTCAGGAAAATTTGATACGAATAGTCCTTTTGTCGTTGGAAACATACAAACTTTGTACCGAAATATAGACAAAATTCAGAATGAGTTCGGTACACTTATATTGGATGAGATGCACCATGTATCTTCTCCAACTTTTACACGAATTATTGATGCTTCACGAGCAAGGTACAAAATTGGATTAACTGGAACAATGCAACGTAAAGATGGGCGACATGTAATATTTCGTGACTATTTTTCGTCCACGGTGTTCAAGCCTCCCCGAGAGAATTATCTTACTCCAAGAGTTGACATTGTAAAATCGGGAGTTCGCTTTCTTGATGGCAATGTTGACTGGGCATCACGAATCAACGCACTTGCATATAATTGGGAGTACCAAAACATGATGTCTGTACTTGCGGCAAGTTATGCGGCAAAGGGGCATAAGGTGCTAGTTGTCAGCGATCGCGTTGATTTTCTGAAAAGCTGTCACAGACTTGTAGGAGAAAATGCAATCTGCGTAACAGGTGAAGTTCCACATGAAGAAAGACCTGCGATGATTAAGGAAATTTTCAGTACAAAAGACATACTTTTTGGCACACAGTCTATATTTTCGGAAGGTATTAGCGTAGATTGCCTAAGTTGTCTTATTTTGGCGACACCCGTAAACAATGACCCACTACTGACACAGCTTATCGGAAGAATTATAAGACTCTACGAAGGCAAACCACAGCCAAGAATCGTAGATATACACTTAGAAGGTCGCACAGCTAGAAAACAAGCAAATGCGAGAATGGGGTACTACATGAAACAAGGTTATGAGGTTTCAGAAGTATAGCACAGAAAAATGTTTCTTGACAAAAAGTTATAAATTTGATATAATATGTTATTCTATAATTGGGAAAAAATAAAAAGGGAAAGCAATGGGAGTGTTAAGGATGTTTTAACAATCCTTCATATACTTACCTATAAATTACCCCCTGTGAATAGATACGATAGAAAGTTCAAGTTTTGGACTAAAAGTTTTCATGGAAATAGTTTCCTTGTAAACCCAAAACCTCTGTTCATTCAAAGAAGGAGATATTCGGATAGCGAGATTGCTCAGTATGCAGGTATCGCATCCTTACGCAACTATTACGAGTATCAAAAAGATAAAGATACCACACTAGACCTCTTTCACTTTCGTGGTAGAGAGGACATTATTAAAAAGAACAGATTACTTTGGATTGAAGATGATAGAATACATTTTAAATTTGAAGAAATCACATTAGGAGAAATGAAATGGCAATAAAATTTAATCAAGCCAAGGGCGAAGCCCAAAAAAACAAAATAGATAGTTATCAGTATGTAGAAGGCGATAACAAAGTTCGTTTAGTCGGTGACATGTTACCAAGATATGTTTATTGGCTAAAAGGTGAAAATGGTAAAAACTTACCTTTTGAGTGTTTATCATTTGATAGAAACACCGAAGCATTTAACAACCTAGAAAAAGACTGGGTGAGAGAGTATCATCCTGAGCTTAAATGTGGTTGGTCTTATGCTATTCAATGTATTCATGACGGAAAAGTCAAAGTCCTAAATCTCAAAAAGAAACTCTTAGAGCAAATCATGGTTGCCGCAGAAGATCTCGGCGATCCGACTGACCCTGAGACTGGTTGGGATGTGCACTTCAAAAGAGTTAAAACTGGACCAATGGCTTACAATGTTGAATACCAACTACAAGCACTGAAGTGTAAACAAAGACCTCTTGACGAGGTAGAACAAGAGTTGATTGCTGAGTTAAAATCAATGGATGAAGTCTTACCAAGACCTACACCAGATGCTCAGAAAGAACTTCTTGACAGATTAAGAGAAGGTGCTTCAAACGAACCAGATGAAACTATCACTGACGAGTTTGACGTATCATGATTGGGGTAGGACAAGAGTTTCCTGCATTTGAATTGCAAGGAGTAAATGAAAATAATGAATTTGTAACTGTTTCAGTTGACGATCATTATGAGCCTCTAAAACATGACTATACAGTTATTTACTTTTATCCAAAAGATTTTACTTTTATCTGCCCTACTGAAATAAAGGGAATGGACATGTTAGTAGATGAAGCAAATGTTATCGGCATAAGTGGTGATAATGAGTTTTGTAAATTAGCTTGGAAACAAGATAATGAACTCATTAGAGATATTAAACATCCCTTAGCCGCTGACTGTGGATTAAAACTTTCCCATGAACTAGGTATAGTAAATGAGGCAGAAGGAGTATGCTTTAGAGCAACTTACATTATTGACTCTTATAACCACATTCAACATGTTTCTGTAAATACTCTAGATACAGGAAGAAACGCAAATGAAGTTTTACGAACACTACAAGCTATTAAAGCTGGTGGTCTTACAGGTTGTGAATGGCAACTAGGAGATGAGTTCGTAGGATGATTTTATTTACTGCAGATTGGCATATTAAACTAGGACAGAAGAATGTTCCCGTTTCGTGGGCATGTACTCGTTACAAGTTATTTTTTGACCAAATTTATGAACTAGAAAAAGATGTTGATTTGCACATCATTGGTGGGGACTTGTTTGACCGAGTCCCCAGCATGGATGAACTTACACTCTACTTTGACTTTGTAAAGGGAGTTAGTGTTAGAACTATCATCTATGATGGCAATCACGAAGCTACAAAGAAAAACAAAACTTTCTTTACAAATTTAAAAAGAGTTACAAGTGAACTAAATCCATTAGTAGAAGTAGTAGATGAAACTACTTATGGAAAAATGGTTCCACATGACTATGCAATACTACCTTACGCAGACTTACACAAAAAAGATGCTATAGAAAGTATAGATGCAGATATTTTATTTACTCATGTGCGTGGAGAAATACCACCTCATGTACAACCAGAAGTAGACTTAGACAGATTTGATAAATTCAAACTTGTGTTTGCAGGAGATTTACATGCTCACGAGAATACTCAACGAAATATTGTATACCCTGGCAGTCCTATGACAACAAGTTTTCATCGTAATCGTGTAAAAACTGGCTACTTACTTATAGATAATAAGGATTGGAGTTGGACATGGCATGAATTTAACTTACCACAGTTACTTCGTCAAACTGTAACAGACCCAAGTGAAATGGTACAGACATTGTACGATCACACTATCTATGAGATAGAAGGCGATGTTGCAGACTTAAGTAATATTAAGAACAGCGAACTACTTGACAAGAAAGTTATAAAACGAAAGACAGAGGCGACACTAATATTAGACCAAGATATGTCTATGGAAGAAGAGTTATCAGAATATCTTAGTTTCATATTAGAGTTAGAAGAAAACAAAGTTAAGAAAATTTTAGGAGTGTTTAGTGATTACGCTAAAGAAGCTGAAGTGGGATAATTGTTTCAGTTATGGATCGGACAATGAATTAGATTTAAGTTCCGACATAGTTACTCAACTTGTTGGGACAAATGGAACTGGTAAAAGTTCTATTCCATTAATACTTGAAGAAGTATTGTTCAACAAAAACTCAAAAGGAATAAAGAAAGCAGACATACCAAATCGTGAAGTCAATAATGGCTATGATATATCTTTGACTTTTGATGTTGTAGACGACCAGTATGAAATTGATGTTGTTCGTAGGGCAAATATAAAAGTAAAACTCTATAAGAACGGAGAAGATATCTCAAGCCACACAGCTACTAATACATACAAAACATTAGAACAAATAATTGGAATTGACTTCAAAACTTTTTCTCAAATTGTATATCAGAATACTAATGCAAGTTTACAATTTTTAACTGCTACTGATACAAATAGAAAAAGATTTCTTATTGACCTTTTACAGTTAGATGACTATGTAAAATACTTTGAAGTTTTTAAGGAATTGTCACGCACTTTAGGTGGAGATGTTTCACGCATACAAGGGAAAATTGACACAATTATTAAGTGGTTAAATGATAATAAATTGGAAGATACATCACTACTTCCAAAATTAGATTTACCATTTTACTCGGAAGAAGATGAAGAATCTTTACGTTCTTTACAAATAGAAATGGAAAATATTTCTGAAATTACGAAAAAAATTAATCAAAACAATTTGTATAAAAGCCAGTTGGAATCCATAGATATTGGATTAGCGAAAGAGTTTCTGAGTATGAATGATTATGAAGATACTTCTGACTTAAAGCAATCTCTTGGAGAACTTACTAGCCGTGCTAGTCTTGAGAACAAAATGATTAAAAAGTATACCGATCTTCAAGAAATGGATGAAGGTCGTTGCCCTACTTGTGAACAACCAGTAGATTATGAATTTATTTCTACACAACTAAGAAACCATATATCAGAGAAAAATGGTTTTGTAGAAAGAATAGATGCAGTAAAGAACAGTATCTCTAGAATAGAGAACACAAATAATACATTCACACAAATGAAACAAATGGTAGACAATTATGAAGATTTACTAAGAAGTGTGGATATGACACTTGCAAATGAAGTTCCAAATAGTAATGAACTGCAAGAAAAGATTGAGAAGATAAAAGGTAGAATTAGAGACAGAAAAAGTCGTGTTGAAGAAATTATTGCAGAGAACGAAAAAAGAGAAAGACACAATACACGACTATCAATCATACAGGAACAACAAACAGATTTTGAAAACCAACTAGATGATTTATCTACCAGTATTGGTGAAATAGAAGATAAGTTATCACATGTTGAAATTTTAAAGAAAGCATTTAGTACAAATGGACTACTTGCTTACAAAATAGAGAATCTTGTAAAAGATTTAGAAGTACTAACTAATGAGTACCTAGCAGAATTATCTGATGGTAGATTTAGTCTTGAGTTTGTAGTATTAAATGACAAACTCAATGTAGAAATAGATGATAATGGTAAAAAAGTAGACATACTTGCCCTGAGTGCAGGAGAGTTAGCAAGAGTTAACACTTCTACACTACTTGCAATTCGTAAGTTAATGAGTAGTATTTCTAAGTCCAGAATCAATGTATTATTTCTAGATGAAGTAACAAATGTACTTGACGAGTTAGGGAAAGAAAGAATGGTTGAAATATTACTAAGAGAGGAAAACTTGAATACTTATATAGTATCACATGGCTGGACACATCCACTATTGTCCAAGATAGAAGTAATAAAAGAAGATAAAATTAGTAGATTAGATGGTCAATCCTAGACAAAAAGGAAACCGAGGAGAACAACAAGTCATTAGTCTTTTAAATAGATTGACTGATGAAGAATGGGTACAAACTCCAGGCTCTGGTAGTGGAAAGATAAAAGGAGATTTACAAGTACCACTGAAGCATAATATATTTACTGTGGAAGTTAAGTTCTATAAACATGTCGGTTTTGACAGTAAGATTTACACTCAAAAAAGTAATAATCTTTATAAATGGTGGAGTAAACTGTGCAAACAAGCACAGGATATGCAACAAGAACCTTTACTAATATTCAAAGAGAATCATGGTAAGTTCTTTGTTGCGACAGTACGAAAACCAAAAAATACATTGCGATATATGCATATTGCCTGGCTGGGTGCATATATACTTATCGCAGAACACTGGCTAGAAAAAGAGGAGATAGTATTTACAAATGGCGATCACATTCTCAGACCTTGGGAACCCAATTCAAAATGGGAACTTGCTGATAGTTGATGGTCTAAACATTGCATTTAGATGGAAACATCAGGGTGTATTAGACTTTAAATACGATTACATCAGAACAGTAGAAAGTTTAGCAAAGTCATATAATGCTGGCAATATAATAATATGTGCTGATGGTGGTAGTAGCTATCGTAAAGAAATTTTTCCTGAGTACAAAGCAAACCGTAAAGAGAAATATGCAGAACAAACTGCCCAAGAAGAGAAAGAGTTTGAAATGTTTATGGCGGAGTTTGCTAATACTCTAACAGAGTTAAGAAAGAAATATCCAGTTTTTCACTTCAAAGGAGTGGAGGCTGATGATATCGCTGCTTATATCTCTATGCATCTTGACGACTTTGGATTAGATGAGTGCTGGTTAATATCATCAGATAAAGACTGGGACTTACTTATCAATGATAGAGTCTCAAGATTCAGTACTGTTACTAGAAAGGAAACAACAGTACACAACTGGGATGAACATTATGACTTTGAAATCCCAGATTATATCACATTCAAATGTCTGACTGGCGATAAAGGGGACAATGTTCCAGGAATACCTGGAATCGGTCCAAAACGTGCAGTTCAGCTAATGGAACAATATGGAGACGTTTTTGATATCTATGATGCCTGTCCTATTGACGGAAAATATAAGTACATTCAAAATCTCAATGAAAATGCAGAACAACTTCTTATGAATGTTGAACTGATGGATTTGGTTACTTATTCCGAGACAGCTATTGGAAAAGAAAACACAGAAGTTATTCACACAACTTTAGAAAGGCACTTAAATGAAAATAGATTATAGTAAAGATAATTTACTTCCAGATTTTGCAATTAAAACTCTGGAAGATCGCTACATGGTTGGCGATGAAAAAAGTCCTCAAGAGGCATTTGCTCGTGCAGCAAAGGCTTTTGCAGATGACGATGACCATGCACAAAGGTTATATGATTACGCAAGTAATCTATGGTTTATGTTTGCCACACCTGTATTGTCAAATGGTGGTACAGAACGGGGCATGCCTATCTCATGTTTTCTAAACTATGTTGAAGATTCAAGAGAAGGTATAACAGACCATTACACAGAGAATGCATATCTATCATCATATGGTGGTGGTATTGGTGGTTCATGGAGTTCAGTTCGTTCACAAGGAACAAAGACTTCAAAAGGATCAGAGAGTACAGGAGCGATACCATTTATGAAAGTGGTAGATGCTGAAATGCTTGCATTTTCACAGGGAGTTACTCGTAGAGGAAGTTATGCTTCTTACTTACATATGTCACACCCTGAAGTAGAAGAATTTTTAGACATTCGTAAGCCAACAGGCGGCGATGTCAATCGTAAGTGTATAAACTTACATCACGGAGTAGTAATTCCTGATAGATTCATGGAAATAATACACCGTGCAACACACGAAGATAACTTTGATGATAGTTGGGAACTTATTGATCCTCACACTCAAGAAGTTAAAAAAGTAGTGTCCGCAAGAACACTATGGGTAAAGTTACTACAGAATCGTATGGAGACTGGAGAACCTTACTTAATGTTTGAAGATGCTGTTAACGCAGAACTTCCAGACTTTCAGAAAAGAAAAGGATTGTATGTAAATCATAGTAATCTTTGTTCTGAAATTACTCTTGCAACCAACGAAGAAAGAACAGCAGTATGTTGTCTTTCAAGTGTGAATTTAGAGTACTATGATGAATGGAAAAATGTACCAGCATTTATTCCAGACTTAGTACGAATGTTAGATAATGTATTACAACATTTTATTGACCACGCACCTAATGAAATGGAAAGAGCAAAATACAGTGCTTCACGGGAGAGAAGTATTGGCTTGGGCGCTATGGGGTATCATGCATACTTACAAAGAAATAAGATTGCTTTTGAAAGTATGTTTGCAAGTGGGTCTAATTATCAAATGTTCAAACACATTAAAGATCATGCTTTACAAGAAACTCGTAGACTTGCAGTTGAGAGAGGCGCATGTCCAGACGATGATACTTGTGAAGTAAGAAATGCACATTTACTAGCTATAGCTCCAAACGCAAGTAGTAGTATTATTTGTGGAAACACAAGTCCAAGTATAGAACCTTTCCGTGCTAATGCATTTACGCAGAAGACAAAGAGTGGTTCTTTCTTACAAAAGAATAAATACTTGGAAGAGTTACTAGAAAGTAGAGATGCAAATACAGATACAGTATGGAAAGATATCATCACCAATAAAGGTAGTGTTCAACATCTTGATGTACTTACCAGTGAAGAAAAAGAAGTATTTAAGACTGCTGTAGAAATTAATCAGTCTTGGGTAATAGAGCATGCTGCACAAAGACAAGAGTTTATCTGTCAGTCACAGAGTGTTAATTTATTCTTTCCACCTGATGTGAATAAAGCAGACTTGCATAATATTCATATGTTAGCATGGGCAAAGAATCTTAAAACTCTTTATTATCTAAGAAGTGAGGCTATTTCAAGAGCAGACAATGTATCAAACAAAGTAAAAAGAGAGATAATCTTTGAACAAGAGGGTTGTCTGAGTTGTGAGGGATAATGAAAGCATTTATAGTATCAATCTGTTTTGTATTAGTGGCAGTTGTCATGTATGCAAACAGTCAATCACAATACGGTGGTGCATCTAGAGTGCATCAATGTACTGGTCAGTGTTATGCTGAGTACACAAAACTAAACGGATCACCAGCAGAAATAGAACAGCAGAAAAGATTGCTTGCTGCTAATTCTAGTCCTGCAGAACTTGGAGCAAAACTCTACAACGGGTGTGCTGCATGTCATGGTGGAAATGGAGAAGGCGGAGTCGGTCCAGCATTAGTTGGTCAAACTTCAGAAGAAATAATCAGTAAGTTAGTAGCTTACAAGAATGGTGAAACAAGAGGAGCACAGTCTGTACTCATGTGGGGACAGTCAGCTGGACTTTCAGATGCAGATATGCAAAATCTTGCGGCATACATTATAACTTTTTAATTATGAATTTACTAGAGGAAAGAGAATATTACAAACCTTTTGTATATCCTTGGGCATTTGAGTTTTATAAGAAACAACAACAGATGCACTGGTTACCTGATGAAGTACCTCTTCAAGATGACATCAAGGATTACAAAGAGAAACTATCAGAAGGTGAAAGAACACTTATAGATAATATATTTAAGTTCTTTACACAAGCTGATGTTGATGTGTGTTGTGGATATGCTAAACACTATCTACCCACATTTAAACAACCCGAAGTAAGAATGATGCTAGTAAGTTATGCTGCGATGGAAGCAGTACACCAAGAAGCATATTCTTTACTATTGGAAACATTAGGAAAGTCTGATGATATGTACCAAGAGTTTTTTGATATACAAGCTATGTCAGAAAAACATGAGTACTTAACCGACTTTAATATGAATAATCCACATGAAATGGCAAAAACAATGGCAGTTTATAGTGGATTTACAGAAGGAGTTCAATTATTTAGTAGCTTTGCTATATTATTGAATTACCCAAGACATAATATGATGAAAGGTATGGGACAAATTGTTACATGGTCAATAAGAGATGAGTCTCTTCATGTAGAAGGTCTCTCTAAACTTTTCAGAACATTTATTGCAGAGAATCCAGAGATATGGACAGATAAATTAAAGTACGAAATCTACTGTGCGGCAGAGAGAGTAGTTGAACTTGAGGATAAATTTATTGATATTTGTTTTAATAAAGCAGATATACCAGATCTTAAAGCAGAGGAAGTAAAAGAGTATATTCGTTATATTGCGGATAGAAGATTACTTGGACTAGGCATGAAGAATATTTTTCATAGTGCCGATGAAAACCCTTTGCCTTGGATTGATATGCAAGTAAACGCAGTTGAGCATACCAACTTTTTTGAAAATCGTGCTACCGAGTATGCTAAGGCTAGTACACAAGGAAATTGGCAGGATATATTCAAATGAGTGCACAAACGAATGATGAACCGATTCTAGAATTAGACGGTAAAAAATATGTGATTTCCGAACTTTCAGATGATGCTAAGTATTTTATAAACTGTTTGAATTCAGTACAAGTAAAGTTGCAGAATTTAAAAATGGAGCATGATACTTTAATGGTATCACAAGAAGGATTTACTTCTCGCCTGAAAGCGGAAGTTGAGAAACCCCAAGAAGAGGTTTCAGAAGAGGAAGGGGCGTAAGCCCCTTTTTTATTAGTGTCCTGATCCCGATTTTAGAGCATAAAGTGTATACCCATAAGAAAGCAAGTAATTATTAGATGGATAATCTGTTTCTAGTCTTAGTCCATAAGTTGTAGTTGCACCTGCATGAGTACCTCCACCGCTAATATGTGAGGCGTATGTTCCATGTAGTCTATGTGTACCATGCCAATAATAGTTAGGAGAAGCACCTACACCACCTACATCATTAAAGCTAACATGTATTGTATAGTTTCCATAATATCCACCACTTAATTCAGCACCTGCTCTTTTTCCTGAAAGAGGAATTGCGGCATCATTATTGTAGTTTGTAGAGTATGCTGTGACTGAACCATTACCCTCTCCATGCACAATAAAGCCACCATAACAGCCATCACCATCAACTGCATTTGATCCAGTCATTGGTCGTAATCTTAACTGTGCTGTATTTTCAAAAAGATCAATTCCATATAACTCAATAATAAATTTATTATACCCTGCATTCTGTGCTGATTGCATTTCTATATCTACATGAGTTGTAGCAGTTGTTGAGTATGCTTCTGACCAAACTACGAGACCTTCTGACTCTCTTGCTGTAGTTCCATCTGTTATATAATAAGGCATTAGTCTGTGACCTCCGTTAAGTTAAATCTATATTTCTTGCCATTTGTTCTATTTATTATAAATAAATCATCTGCGCCTTCTTGAATTGTCCAAGAACCATTTGTTCCGTCAACATCATTACCTGGTCTTGTATATGCGTTGCCATCTGCATCAACACCTTCAGGTGCCATATTTGATAAGTTAAGGTCATTAGTATAAATATTTCTAAAACCTAGTGTTGCGGAGCCTAAATCATAGGAGTTGTTTGCAGTGGGAACTAAATGCCCTGCTGAAGTAAGTTTTAATCTCACTGTGTCAGCACTTGTAAATCCAACATCAGTAGATGTTATACTTCCAAAGTAAACTAAGTCTTGCAATACAGAATTACTAGCAGACGGATTACCATAACCAACATGACCTACAAGTGTGTCTGAGTTGTTTCTAAAGTGTATGCCACTATACCCCTGCACATTACTATTTTTTAATTCTAGGCATACGCCTGCTGATACATCATCATGAACCTCTAATGCTACATTAGGACTTGTGCTTCCTATGCCTACCTTTTCAGCACTTGTAATAGTAATCGCTGTAGCATCAGCAGAGGACGAAATACCTGTTACTCCTACACTAGCAAAAGATAAAGTACCTGACCCGTTAGTAACAAGGGCTTGTCCATTACTACCGTCTGATACATTTAGTTGGTCTATACCAATTTGATTATCGTCTATATGTTTTGTTAAAACTGAATTTTGAGCAAGTTTTGCACTTGTAATTGCATTTGCAGCAATATCGGCTGTTGCTATTGAGCCTGCTGCAAAGTATCCTGCTGGTATTGTTGTTTTTGCCATATTATCCCTCTAGTGTTGTTATTCTTGCTTTTGCTGCATCTAGTTCTGTTTTAAGTTCTTTGATTGCTTCAATAAGTGGTGAAACTAATCCTGCGTAGTTTACTGTTAAAGTACCATCTTCTACACCACCATCACCAACAAGTTCAGGATATTCTTCTTGCACTTCTTGTGCTATTAGTCCTACTTGATTTCCTGTCACTCTTTGATCAATCCAATCAAAATTTACACCTCTTAAATTACAAACCTTATCAAGCTGTCCTGTAGAAAGCGTTTCAATATTTTCTTTTAATCTTCTGTCTGAGTTTGCATTTATAGTTCCATTACTTGCCATATAAGCAGAATAAGTTTGACTAATGTCAAAATAAATGTAACTACCATTAGCCTTTAATGTTGAGTAAGAACCTGCTGCATAACCTGTTAAGTCTCCTGAGAGTCCTATATAACCTGAACCAGCCCAGTTTCTTATACCACTTCCTTTATCTGAAGTAGATGTACCTGCTTGTGCAACTACGCCATTAAACCATCTAAATTCG
>TARA_R100001480_G_scaffold69417_3_pt1 | contig 12621 bp, 5 predicted proteins | sample TARA_R100001480 | Tara Oceans TARA_R100001480 (sample SAMEA2622212) | marine metagenome | biome: marine biome (ENVO:00000447); feature: mesopelagic zone (ENVO:00000213) & marine oxygen minimum zone (ENVO:01000065); material: "saline water (ENVO:00002010), including plankton... | reverse complement strand
GGCTTTTTGTTTTTCGTATATTTGCCTTATGATAAGCGTTATTGACGTATACAGAACCCTCGTTGATTATTGCAACAAGGATCAGAAGGGTTTTGTCACACCCTCAGTGTTTAATTCATTTGCGTCACTTGCCCAGAAGAAGATCTACAATTCGTTCTTCTCAGCCGTTGCTACGGCTAAGGGTGTGCGCTTGAACCAAACAGACGGTAGTAGGGAGTTCTCTACAAACAAGTACATCAAGGAGGACCTGTCTAGATACATCAAGAAGGTTCGCCTAGAGTCATATTACATTGGGAGTCAGTACGGATACGACAGCCCCGCCGATGGCCCAGCCCCAGGCAATGATAATTATCAGATCGAGAACTCCTCTAGATTCAAAAAGCCAAAAGATTTGGGCAGGGTTATATCTGTGTCGAATCAATACAAAAACCTAGCTGAGCTTGTGTACAATGATGATGACATCAACAGTATACTGCGAAGCAATTTGTCTAGACCTAGCCAAAACTTCCCCGTTGCGTTGATTGGAAATCAAATTGAGTTGTTTCCCAAGAATGCAACTAATAACAATTTTACGCCCGAGATTATTACGCTGTCTTATTATAGGCAACCTCGTTCTTGCTATGTGGTTGGAGACGGCGTGTTTTTATCTGGCGATATAGATGATACCAGCGATCCAGGATACGTAGAGAACGGGACTGTTCCAGACCCTTTAAACTGTCGAGATTTTGATCTTCCCGAGCACTACAAGGATGAGCTTATTGAGACCATTGCCGCATACATCGGGATCAGACTGAGAGATCCAATCCTTCAGAATAAACCACAGTAATGGCTGTATCTAGAGAAAACCACAACCAGGGTCACAACTACGTTTCGTTGAGAGAGGTTATTGTGGACTATATGCTTACGATGGATGAGGATGATTATGCCTCATCTGCTACTGAGTACGCCATAAGAAACATGGCGCTTAGAGGTATCAGAGAGTTTGGGTTTGATGTTCAGCCAAGGGTGAGGTCTTTGAAGATAACCCTGGAGTCCAACAACACAATCGTTCTGCCCGACGATTTTGTCGACGTCATTAAAATTGGTACTGTAGATGAGAACGGCATTGTTCGAGCTTTCGCCGAGAACAAAAACCTAAACATCTCTCAGATATACAATGACGATTCGAGCATTGTTAATCAAAGCGGGTTAAGTGGGCTGGATGATTCTGGCCAACTCCGCAACAGAAGGGTTATCGAAGATAACAAGATTGAGAATAGAAAGGATGATCTCACAGCCACCAACTCAGAGGCAAACAACGAGGACATCGACTGGTACATCTTTGAGAACTACCTGTATCAGGGTAGTCTTGGCAGAATGTACGGTCTAGGCGGTGGTAAGCTGCGGGGGACATACCGCATCAACTACGATCAGAACAGGATTGAGATTGACTCTGAGGCTGGCGTTACAGAGGTTGTCATAGAGTACATCTCTGACGCCGCAAGGTCGACAGACCCTGTGATTCACGTATATGCTGAAGAGGCGCTTAGGGCGTTTATATACTACAAGATTGTGGAGCGCAAGAGCTCCGTCCCAGCTGGGGAAAAACAGCGGGCTAGGCAGGAGTATTACAATGAGCGAAGAAAGGCTCGCGCTAGGCTCAGCAACTTCTCCAAGACGGAGGCCTTGAATGTAATTAGAAGGAACTTTAAGCTAGTCCCCAAGTACTAATGATTGAAAAGAAAAGACCCAGGAAGCTCAACTCTTCGAAAGACTCAAGGGTACGGGGCGCAGATGAGATGTACGATGCACTGAACGTGCAGGTGTCTTCTGATTACGATGGCGATGGATCTGATGAAGATGGAAACCCTGGCGGCAATGTCGGTGTTTTGAAGCCAGCCTATGGTAATTCAGTAAATCAATACTTTGAACAATTTGCTGGACAGGAGTGGGTAAACGAATTTACCCCGAGAGTGGTTGGGAATGTCGTTGATAATGAAAACGACGTTATCTATTACTTCGTTTGGTCATTTACTGCCAAAGAGCAGGGTATTTACGCATACGATCCAAAAGGATTTCTCCCCATTTCGTCTAATAATGATCAGGCCATAAAGGCTGTATATAAGTCGCCTATTTTCAACTTTCCGTCTGACGGGTTTGTAAAGGGTGACGTTGTTGTACTGCAGGACGAAAGTCAAAGCATCTCCTCCCGCCCTATCATATACTTTACAGATGGAGTCAATGAGCCAAGAAGCATCAATGTGCTTTTGGCGTATGATAGACTCAGGTCTAAGGTTAAGGTGTCAGATGGTGGGGCCTCTGAATTGGGGGCGATGGTTGCTGACGACTATTTCGACATACAGGACTTCATCCACACATGCCCTAAAACACCAGTCCACCCCCCGAAGGCGTTTTTCCAGAACGATCCAAACAGCAGGACATCTAATTTTGAGGGTATTTCTGGGTATCAATTTGCATACCAGTACATATATGAGGGTGGCGAGGAGTCAGCCCTATCTACGTACTCAGATATCATTATCCCGCCAGCTTATATTCAGCAGGGGGCAAAGCCGTCTGCCAATCTCTCTCAGACCAATGAGTGCATTGTAAAGATACCCAGGGGGGCAGTTAAAGACGAGGCCGATACTGGCGAAGATGGGTTCCTTTTAGATGCATCTATCACTGCTGCAACTAGCCCATCCGATCTTATCAATAGGTACATTCCTAAGAATGTCAAAGAGATTAGGCTTCTTGTCAGAGAGGGCAATACGGGCACATTTAGCATTATTGATACCATTCCATCTGGAGTAAACAGCAGCGTTACAAGCGATGCTGGGGTATTGGACCCTCGCGGTCTGTACACCGATCTTGTCTATACGTTTAGAAATGACAGGGTCAAGACTGGATTCCCTAAGTCAGAGGTAGACAAGCCGTTTGACAATGTGCCTCAACGTGCTGGCGCTCAAACAGTTGCATCAAATAGATTGATGTACGGTGACTATGTTACTGGATATGATAACGTAGATGTGTCTGCCAAGGCCACAATAACGTACAACTCAAGGCCAGAGGATTTTAAAATCATAGATATTACGGTCCGCCCTACCATTGATTTGCTCAATCAAGGACTTCCTGTAAACAACAGGAAGGTGGGGATCTACTTTGACGTAGAGAACTTCCCTGCAGATAACATTGGACTGTCTGACAACACCACCATTGACTTTACCATTACCGTTAGGCCCAAAAGAAATTGGCATATATACAATTCTGAGGGCTCATTTCATGGGTCTCGGCACATTGGTAACCTGTCGCCCAACCCCATCGAAGAGAGCGAAACTGAGAGTCCAGGGAACCCAAATACAAAAGTGGAACCTTATGAGGTTTCCCCAAACCTAGCCAGTGACGGCATTGACGGCGTAGGGGGTGTAAATGGCGAGCCAGGGGGAGATGGCCGTACTGCATCCAGAACGAACGAGTTTTCAAATAGGGGGCTGAACAGCATGTGGGGGGCCAACGATGGTGTAACGGTTGGCGGCGTCAAGCCTAAGTGGAAAACGGTGGCATCCCAGTATGATGTTGATGTGAATGACAACGGCACGGTAGGTACGTCCCCTATTATTTCTGGAGATGAGGCTGAGGTGCCAGCTAGATACGGTACGTCAGCGGCCAATCCATTTATCCTTCGGGGGAGACCGCTTCTTTTTAGCGTAAGCATAAAGGTTAAGACTGATCTTAGCGGATCCAATTACAAACAGATACTCAGGGACTTTATCTCAAGGGCTATTACGTGGGATCAAGACAACGTCTCGCTTGCCGACCAGTTTAATGACCCACAATTTTATTACATCAACAACTCCGACTTCCCTGATGGGACGTCTCCTTATTTGGAGATTCTTGACATCAAGAATGAATACTCTTACACTATTGATGAGGGGCTCGATGGTGGTTCCGCAAACAGCAGTGTACAGGACGTCACTGGCGGAGCCAATAGAATCAATGTAACAACAAAGGGGGACGATAGAAAGCACCTCATCATAGCTGTCGGTAATGGCAATGTTGTAAAAAAGGGTGCTACCTATTCTAGTCTGGCATATCTGCCCCCATGTGGCTACTTCATTGTCAATAAGGCGACCCCTACATTTAGGCTGAAGTCTAGGGATAACTTGCCCAATACCTCCCTGTATGGGGTTCTTCAGTTAGACCTCAGAAGTCTTACAGATGTAGAGACCCTTACCTGCGTTCCATTTATCGACTCCGACCTGTGGCTCGATAAGGCCATGAAGATTAGGAACGACGATTCGGACAATGCATCAAATAATCCCAGAGGCCCAGAAGATACCGTCTATTGGTGGACTGCTGGACTTTTTGAGGGTGGTAGATTTAGCGACCCCGACAACTGGGGGCTAAGAAATGCTACAATTTGGCAGTTCCAGACCATGGTTGTAGACTCGTGGTACTGCTTTTCTAAGGAGTATCTCGTAAGAAATACAATGCCTGAGTTTTTGTTTACGCCGTTGTTTTCAGACTACAATCAGGTTGCAAATGGGTTTACGCTTGCCAGTGCCGAGTTGGTGGCGGATTTGAACGCGGGGGTGGAAGAAGACGACGACAACTTCATCGAGGTTGGTGATGCTGTCGGGGAGCCAGGTGAGCTCCTCCCAGAGGTTACAAATGGGGGTGTGCTCAAAAATGCAGCCGTTGTGAAGCAGGAGTTTATTACAGACCGTATCCACTATAACGCCCTGGGGCTGGGTGGCGACTCCGATAGTAGACAAGGCACCCTGCACTTTAGGCACAATATGAGGCTTAGGGTTGGCGGAGATGGGTTTTACCCAGGCATTCAGCACGACGTACTTGAGTTCGGAGGCGGCAATGGCTCAGCTTACAGTTTGAATCTAACCGAAAACTACGAAAAGGGCAGGGCTAGAATTATTGGCTGGATCGACAGCGGCCTTGGCTATCAGGGAGACGAGGCTGGGGTTATATACAATACAGGCGATGTGAACACGTCGCCAAATACAAATTTCCCGTCTACGCCATGGGAGGGTGGGTTTACTATTCTCGACGGCGCGGGCGGCATAGGGGCCAACCCCTCAGGTGGTGAGGCAACCCTAAGGTATGACAAGGGACTCTCGTGCGCTATGGGCACTGTAAATGGCATGATGATCTTTACTGGATACATTGGGCCAAGAGAGACTGTTCTCCCCAGTAAGATCAAGGATGGTGCAAAGCCACCCCTTGACCTAACGGCAGACAGCTGGCCGTGGGAGGCTAGGTATGAGAACTACTTCAATAAGTTCGGTCAGGATTGCATGATGCCGTTCCTTGGTCAGTTTAACTACATTAAGCTAAGCGATGGCGGAGGATATTTTTGGCGTCCCGACGCCTTGGAAAGTATCACCTCTTGGCCAGCGAATGATGTTAACGCTCTGTACTACACAACACCGCTTGACTTGCCTGCAAGTGATGGGGGTCAGGTTGTGCTCAGCGAAGAGGATGGTGGATTTGCCAATCACGATTGGAGGGACGATTACTTAGATCAGTTCTCAAAGAATCAGCCTAGTGTAGAAATTCTTGATGTCGGCGGTGGGACGGTTCTCGCTGATGAGATTAGATCTGGCGGCAGGTCGTTCAAGACGCGAGCAAATCACTCGTTTGGCATTGTGTTCTATGACGAAAGAGGTAGGGCTGGTAGAGTTAATCCAATTTACTTTGACACTGGCAGCTCTCTGTACGTTCAGGGGTACGCCGAGAGAGGTGGCGAAGACTCTGCTGGGAGGGTTAAAATTCAAATCACCCTTGATGATGTGGTTAACAGAATACCAGATTGGGCACGCCACTACCAAATTGTGTATGCGGGCAACTCTACGTATTCGAACTTTGTTCAGTACTCTACGGGGGGAGCCTTTGTAGCAAGCTTCAACGAGGGCGAGGCAGAGCAGGATAGCCAGAACATATATGTCTCTCTAAACTACCTTCAGGGCAACAAGGATGTTTCATACACTGAAGCATTTGGTGCTGTATCTCCATCTGGCACTAAGCAGATGTATGTGCATACACCAGGCGACAAGCTTCGTGTTATATCATACTTCGTTTCAAATCCTATAGACGATGATGGTCAGATTACTGGTAGAGAGTTCCCAGTAGATTATGAGTTCGAAATTGTTGGGGTAGAGACCCTGTCTGGCAATCCAGAGTCAAACCCTCTTAGACGAGCGTTCTCTAGCTCCGAGGACTCAGCTGTCATGTCTGACGCCAAGACGGGACAGTTCCTTGTTTTAAAAAACAATCCATTTGCTGCAGGCTTTTCTTACGATGATGTCAAAAATGGAGAAAACGACCCATCAAGCAACAAGCACTTCTGGAACAATGTATGTGTGGTGGAGATAAACTCCCCATCTAAAGAGGTTGCCGATGATGAGCAAAGGCTTTACTATGAGATGGGTCGAGTATATGACGTTGGTATTTCTGATGGCACGATTATAAGCCCGAATGAGGCCGCCCCCATGGAAGAGGGGAGGCCCTACTATAAGACCAACCCTATACTCCTTGAGAAGGGAGATGTATGGTTTAGGAGGGTGCCTTTGGCTGTGGCCAAATTTGATACAGATCCAGAATCAGAGACATTTGGCAGGTTCAGAAACCTTATCACATACGACAAGGACAATGAGGTTGGGAGCACACCTAGATTCCAAAATTACTTCCTTGAGACAAAGGCGTTTAACGACACCTTCTCTGGAAATGACGTTCTCTCTAAGGGGAAGCCAAATATTATTGACGATGAGTTTGGGCAGAGCAGAAACAAAAGCTCTATCACCTTTTCGGACAAGCACGTATACAACAAGTCTAAACTTAGATTCTCTTCATTTAAGGAGCAGAGCTTCAAAGACTTCCCAGCCGAGCATGGCCCTATTAGGTACTTGATGGACAATTACGATTCTATCGTAATGATTCAGGAGAGAAAGACCAGCGCCATACCTGTTGAAAGATCTATTCTTAGCACTGCCGACGGGTCTAATAGCTTGGTACAAAACAAAGAGCCTCTAGGCATTCAAAGCTTCTACGCTGGCGATTATGGATGTGACAAAAATCCAGAGTCGGTAATTAGAGCGGGAGGGGTAATCTACTTTGCATCTCCAAAATCTGCTGAAGTATACCGCCTCAGCACAAGCGGGGGTATTGAGGTTATATCAAGCCTAGGTCTTAAGTCGGAGTTTTATAAGACGTTTAGATACGTAGAGTCTACTGCTGACATCATCAACAAGGTATACGTGCCTACTGGATACGATCCCATCAATGACGAGTTCTTGATTACCATAAGAACAGAGTCCTTCATTCCCGTAGATGCCCCCGTTGAGACACAGGGTAAGATCGGACCTGTTGTGGAGGATACTGGCGAGGACATATTTGGAGTCAATGTGGAGGCGATAAGTGGATGCACCAATTCTGCCTCAACAAATTATGAGTTGTTTGCCCTTGAGGATGACGACTCTTGCTTTGTGCTGGGGTGCGATGATAACACTGCCGTAAACTATGTGGCCCCTCCAGCTGATAACGTTAGGGTTGAGCAATGCACCCCAGACTCATCTGAGACTGTCGTAGACGGAGATACTTATGAGAATCCATTCGATTGTGCGTGTAGGTACTTCAACCCGTGTATTTTCGATGCGTTCTCGCTTATACCCGACGGAAAGGTCACCTACAGTGATGTGACTGAGTTCAATGACTTTATCGTCGATGGGGCGACGTTTGTTGTCCCTAACATCGAGGCTGAATACTACCCTACTCACAACGTAGAGCTGTTTACGGAGGGTGCCATCAATCAGCTTGGCCTAGATTTTGTTTGGGCCGCCAATTTGGGTACGCTCCCACCCGCATCTCTCGCCCCAGGCGGAGAAGGGTTCTCCCTTGATGAGACTGACGAATTTAGCACCCACGCCTACTATTTTGCAGTTGCCGCATATACCGAGGGCCCTTCTGTTGAGGCGATGAATGCTTATGACACACTTGTTAATAACAACCCACAGGCGGTGACGGGTGACAGCATTGAAAAAAGTTGGTATGAGTCTCAGGACGTTGAGCTTAACTACGATACAGGGGTTTGGACGGACGTTGAGTCGGGCAACCCTATTTGGCAGACGGCATGGTCCCAAGCCCCTAGCAAAAACTCCATAGAAACCTTCAACGGATCTAGCGATGCGTGTGAATATGTGGGCTGCACCGACCCCGATGCAATAAATTACGATCCGAGTGCAGTGATCAGCTGCAACGACGACACACCACCCCCAGTCGACTTTAGGTTGCTTGACCCAGACGGCGGGGGAGGAACTGGAATTGGTTGTGGGCCAAATCTTAACTCATGCACGGGCACCATTAGCGGATGCAATGAGTGTGTAGCCAACACGAGCAGCGATTGTGTAAGCGCCTGTTGCCCAGAGCCTATTGTTACGCACAGATTCTACTGCTTAGAGAATCAGCTTGATGCTACTTATGGGTACACTAATATTGATTCCACCGACGACACTTACGGGTTCATAAGCTATCTTATAAATGGGGTGCCAGATATATGGGAAAATATGGAATTTGCTGAACAGGGGAATGCGGCTGGGGCACCTGCTGGCAGTCTTTACTACCCCTCCGACCCTCCAGCCCTCAAAGATGAAGCGGCGTTTTACTTTGGCAATAAGGAAGTGGACCCCCCGTATTCGGCATGCCCACCAATGTTTATAAACTATGTGGTCGACGTCGATTGCGAGAATGACGTCTTCAACCCTGAGCCAAACACAGACTACTACTACTATATTGGCTGCTGTCAATATTTGTGCTCGCCTGTTAATGGATACGCTGCAACGGCTGATGGTACAATAGACACAAGCGTCAATCCTAGCGATGAAGAGGCGGATCAATTTGAAGGGGACTTTGACCTTGTCGATGGTAGACCTCCGTGCCAGCAGGGTCTATATCCCTCGGATGAGTACGCCAACGCCCCAAACCCAGATTTTGACTACAACCCTAACGTAAGCGGTAACCAACCATAAGGCGGATAACATACACAGATGAAGACTTTTGCATTTAAGAACTCTCAGAAGTACTGGTCTACCCGATACTCTTTTATTCCTAGGAACTACTCTACCTTGGATAGGGACATGTTTACTTCTCACCCCACGGGGTCTACGGCTATGTATATCCATGGCCCAAAGGCGTCTGCTGACAAGAATACATTTTACGGGACAAAGATTTCGTCGAAAATTAAGTTTACCTTCAATAACGACCCTAGTCAAAACAAGATCTACAAAAACATATCTCTTGAGGGGTCGTTTGGTGAGGATAAAACAAACATATCTGGCACCTTCAAGTCCAATGACAGTACCGACTCCACACAGGCAAGGCCATCCTCAATAAGGGGCTGGAAAGAGAAGGGTTCTCATCTGCACGCTAATGTTGCCAACTCATCCAAAAGCGGTAGGTCAAACATAGAGCCTGTCGGGGTGTTTCGTAGAGCGCATCAGATTTTCTTTCCGCAGAATGTTGCGGGCCTCGAAAGCCTTTTCAACGAAGCGCCTTTAGATTACTCTACGCCTGTACAAGCAAGTGACGATACAGGCCCCTATATTTTTCCATTCGGGATTCGTAATGAATTAGGCGCCGATCCTTTGGCTGGCATTGAAATTATAGATCCTGAAGCCTTGAACTCTGATACGTCTAGATATCTGTTCTTTGAAATTGATTTTTTCCAAGGCTACAAGGACTCATCAAAGGAGGTAAAGTATATCATAGACACTTCGAGCGCTCCGTTTATTCAGTCTATTCAAGGCAAATCATTTAACGAGATTGAATCAGAACTTTTTAGCGCCAAAAAACTGTGCGACAAAGCAAAAAACAAAGGTGTTTTGGACTTTAGGGAGAAGGTCCTTAACGACGATAACGAATTTGATTTTGGCGAAGGGCTTTCTGTAGATGGAAACAAAAGCAGCAGCGGGATTCTTGTTTACACAACTGCAGATACTATTCAGGGTGAACCGCAAATAACCTTTTTTGACTACGACGAAGATGGATTTGTGAGCACATCTGACCTCCTCGTATTTTTGACAGCATTTGGAAGTCAGGTTGCAAATGACCCTGCTGCAGAAATTTTTGATGCAACCCAAGATGGCGCTATCTCGACCGCAGATCTTTTGAGTTTTTTGACGAAATTCGGCCAGGAGGCGGACCAGGTAGAAGATTTTACGATTCCTCGTTACGTGGACGCGCTAAACAGTCTTCAGGGTGTTTTGAGCGAAGATCTTATCGTATATGCCGTCACCCCAACGACACTTAATGGAGAGGCGGCAAGAGGCAATTATGCCGATGTAAGCCTTACATTTCCAGGGGCGGATTTTGAGTTAGACATCATAAACCTTGATTATGAACCGACTCAGCTCGATCATAGCAGATAATTCACTAATTTTGCAATCATGAGGATAGCCAAGACATTTCAGGACGGTACTGGATTTTTAACAAACATGATCAAGCCTGGAGAGGGTAAGACTGGTTTGGCAGGATATGCCAGCAGTGCTCTTGGATTTATGGGGGAGAATAAGCTCAGGCAGATGCCAAAGCTACAGGCTCAGGCTCTTGACACTGATGTACAAAGCAAGCAGAGGCTACTTGAAAGGGCCGCCGTTATGCCAGAGGCAAGCAGGCTTGGGCTTGACGAAATGCAACGCAAGGTTGAGCAATCTGAGCAGGAGGATGCATCGACGCTTGCCACACTCATAGAGTCTGGTATGTCTCCTGCGGAGGCAAACAATGTCCTGTCTGAGAATAGAGAAAACAGAACAAGTGGATTGATTAGTCAGTTGGGACAGATGGATGCTTTGCAGAATCAGAGAGACATGATGCAGAAGCAGGCGACCGATGCTGCGTTTGCTAACCTTGAGGACTCTAAGGTCGCAAAGGAGCAGTTCGACATTCTCGGTCAAGAAGAGGCGGATGCAGAGGCAATGTTTGCATTCGGAACACAACTCTCAAACCTTGAGGGATTGATTAACCCACAGGCTGCTGCACTCACCGCCTCAGGGAATGCAAAGGTCAGCGAAAGAGGCTACAAGCACGGGGGAATCACCCCAGGCCCTCACGATCACGATGTGCTGAACCTTATCATCTCACACGAGGACGGGTCACCCGCTCTTGACAGTGACGGTGACGAGATGCATGTGACTGGTAGTGAGGCAATTATTCCAGACTACATCTTTGAGGAGCTCATGGCTGCTGCAAAGGCAGGAGATAAGAACGCTCTGTTTGAGATCTTCATGGATGAGATCGCCACAGAAGAAAGATTCCAAGTATAATGGCAAACGGATTTGACCCAAGGAGCCAGTTCTACAAAGCCCAGGCATCACAGGTAACGCAGAAAAGGCAGGCACTGACATACGCTAGGCAGCGTCAGGACGCCGAAGAAAGAACTAAGGTCCAGAACGTAAATACGCTATCTGGCTTTCAGGCGTCTCAAATACCTGAGGGTCCTATGCGCCAGATCTACGAGGACCGCATCAGAGACGCACAGTCGTATATGAACGGTGCTGGGTCATACGAGGGTCAAGAGTATAGCGCTCTTGAGGCTGCGAACAAGATCTCTGGCCTCACCACGATGTTCAACAAGATGTCGGCCCACAATATGGGGGATGTAGCAGAGGCCCAGGCCGCCTACAAGAAGGGGGCGTTTGAGATTGCGGAGGACAGAGAGAGAATCAATCCATACGGAGACCCTAGCGGGGAGGCGGTATATGCCAACAACTCACCCGACGGGTACAGGTCCAGAGTGCAAAGACACAACAACTACTTCCAGTGGACTGGTGATTACGACGCAAACGGAGATCCTCTTGGGTACATGATCGGCGATGACGGTCAGCCCACAGGCGAGCCCACAAGCATCTTTAAGATGCAGGGGTATGCCAACCCATCGGCCTTTGAGAGTGACACCGTAACGGAGCCTATCCCAGCCCTTGTAGATGTGGTTTCAGACCCCAAGCTTCAGAGACGCATGAGCACGATTGCTGCGCTGCAATCCACCCAGGACATCCTCAAGGAGAAGAATATCGCAAACGACGCCGCCCTTAGCCATCAAGAGATAGCGTCTATGGTTATCAGAGACTACATGGGCACCAGCAAGGAGGATATGGAGTTCAGAGAGTCTATTGTTAGGGAGATGCAGAATAGAGGCTTTGAGCTTAAGGATCATCAGATACAAGCGTTCATTAACAATCCAACATCAGCAGACCCCACAGCTCTTGGTGATATTCAGCAACACGCTGCTGAAATTTTGTCTGACCTTACGTACAACGCCCCTACTGTAGCTTCTAGTCCATTTGAGGGCAAGTTTGAGGTTCAGGGTCGTGGCGGATCTGTAGCTGATGCTACGTATATGGTGGAGGTTGATAGACTCAGGGAGCCAGTTGAGATTTCTGCAGGCGAGAATCTTCCAGGGACATCGAACAGCTACACAATTAACGGGGTAGGGTTTGACCAAACAAACGGAGATATCCTTATACCGATTACCTATACGGAGGCAGAGGAGATTGACGAACAACTTAGGGGCATTGATGGAATTGAGGCTCGCACAAAAACCACAAATAAAACACTTAGAATCCCAGCTGGCGACCTGAC